>Ga0209863_10000084_pt1 | contig 57434 bp, 42 predicted proteins | sample OrgsoiDNA2013046_FD_185796 | JGI IMG/M metagenome (GOLD analysis project Ga0209863, IMG submission 185796) | Permafrost soil microbial communities from the Arctic, to analyse light accelerated degradation of dissolved organic matter (DOM) -... | ecosystem: Environmental > Terrestrial > Soil >...
TTTATCGGCAGTTCGAGGATAAAATTCGATATTGACATTCCGACCTGGAAAGCGTTAACCGGTGAAGATGCCATTCAACTTGCCCTCGTAGGAACGTCCCCAAGACCGGTTTTGCATAACCTGGCCAAAGACGAAAATTTCAGGGGAAAAGTAATTATGGATGTGCAGGAAAACGCGTTTTTTTCAATGGACAGTGTTCAAAGGGAAAAGTCTGCCAGAGATGCGATAGAATACTTCCAAAAAGAAACACCCGCTCAAAATGTGAATGCCGCATTTGATTACATACTGGAATCAAATTTCGTTTTTCTGGAAGAAGGAAAATTCGGACTGAATGCACTATTAAATGGACTTAATATACCTAACAGGCCGGGAATTGTCATTAGAAATGGTCCTCCCAAAGACTTTTCTCAATTCAGCCAGGAACGCCAGGCTTCTATGACGCCTATGTTCTTAGAAAACAAAGAATTTCAAAACAGACTGATTCAATACTGGTCAGATGGAGCCGCCCTGAACAAATCAAAACCCATTAAGGGCAGTGCGCTGGATGCCTATTTTCACGAACTGAAAATATCCATTGACAAAATAAGATCCCGGGGAGGAATAGTGGTATTTGTCCGGCCTCCGTCTTCAGGAAAATTTTTGGAAAGAGAAAACAGGGATTATCCCCGAAGTCAGTATTGGGACCTTTTATTAAAATCCACGCGGACAGAAGGATTTTATTATGCCGATTATCCCGAGACAGCATATTTTGTTTGTCTGGAGGAATCACATCTTACACCTGAAGACGCGATAAATTATACGACGGCATTGGTTAATATTTTGAAAGAAAGGGAAGGCTGGACTTTTCGCGGAACTTCCAATTCCTCAGCTAATCCTGTTCAACGATAAGTTATGGTATTCAACTCCTATACTTTCATCGTCTTTTTCGCGGTCATGCTGCTTTTGCATAATCTGCCTTTTTTGTCCTGGAGAACAAAAAAAATAAACCTTCTGATTGCCAGTTATCTATTCTATGCAGCATGGAACCCACCTTTTGTTCTGCTCCTCTGGCTTTCAACCCTGGTTGATTATTTTGTCGGACGTGCCCTATACACCCAGGAAAATAAACACAAGAAAAGATTACTCCTGGTACTGAGTCTTATCGGGAACCTGGGCATGCTTTGTTTTTTTAAATATGGCAGTTTTTTACTAGAGAATTTTGTAACGCTTGTCAATGCGCTGGGGCTGAATTTCCATCCGGCAAAACCAAATATCATTTTACCGGCGGGTATTTCGTTTTACACTTTTACTACGCTCTGCTATACTATTGACATGTACAAACGAAAAAGTGAGCCCGTCAGGTCCATCCTGGATTTTTCACTCTTCGTTACATTTTTTCCACATTTGGTTGCAGGTCCGATCGTACGTCCGCCACAACTTGTTCCCCAATTCCAACACCCCCATAAAGCGACACGCCAACAACTGCTGCAGGGATTATTTTTGCTTTCCCTTGGTCTGTTCATGAAGATTGTCGTTGCCGACACCCTGCTGGCAGGAACTGCAAATAACGTATTTGGTTTTCCACGTCCGCTCCCGGGACTGGACGCCTGGATGGGTGTACTTGCTTTTTCCGGACAAATATTCTTTGACTTTGCCGGTTATTCAACCTGCGCCATTGGTGTGGCTATGTCACTGGGTTTTATTTTACCGGAAAATTTTCGCTATCCTTATGCGTCTATTGGATTTACTGACTTTTGGAGGAGATGGCATATTACGTTGTCGTCATGGCTTCGCGATTATTTATATATTCCTTTAGGCGGAAACCGGAAAGGCGAAATCAGAACATATTTTAATTTAATGATCACCATGCTGCTTGGCGGCCTATGGCATGGTGCATCCTGGACCTTTGTGGTTTGGGGTGCCCTGCATGGCATATACCTTTGCATCGAAAAAGGGTTTACACAAATATTTGGGAATAAGGAAATGCGCTCACCAGCAAAACAAGTTCTTATACAGGCAGGTTTTGCTCCTGCCTTGGTAAAAAATAAACTTATTCAAAATGTATTACTTGCTTTAGGAACATTTTTTTTGGTAAATGTTACGTGGGTATTTTTCCGGGCAAAAAATTTTTCCATGGCCTGGCGACTGCTGGTGGCCATGTTTGGGCAATCAAAAAATGCGGCTCCCCTGTTGCCAACAATAGATATTATAAAAGTAAGCGGGGTCGTAGCCCTGATGTTTATTTTTCACTGGCTCATGCGTAATACAAGCGTGCTTCAGGTGGCCAAAAAAACTTCCTGGTGGGTATTTGCCTGTTTCTGGGCATTCCTGGTCATTTGTATAATCGTCAGCCAGAAAAGTGCCGATTCATTTATTTATTTTCAATTTTGAAAATTGTTTTATCTCAGCCAATATCATTTTTAATATTAACACATGGTCATCGAAAAAGTAAACAATCAATGGCTTTTGCTCAGTTATCGCTTAGCTCTTCAATTGTTTTTAAAATGTTCAATAGTCCCTTTTTCAATTTTTCAGTTCCTTCCCAGCTATACCCAATTCGCATATAACGCCCGTCTTCTTCAAACCAGTGACCACGGCCCACATAGGTCCTGTACTTATTCAGAAGCAATTCCTGAAACGCGGCTGTGTCAATATGGATATCTTTCTTTATGCGCGGGAAACAAACACATCCACCCTGCGGTTCCACCCACTCCAGCAGGTTCTGGTTTTGCATAAAATATTTTAATGCCAAAAAGTTCTTTTGAATTGTGGCTTTCACTGGACGAAACAATTGCTCCTTTTTCATTAAATATTGATAAGCTATTTCTTCGTCAATTACAGAATTTGTAATCAGTATCTGTTCTTTTGCAGCAAGGAAGGTTTCCATTAATTGTTTATTCTGACATATAATCCAGCCCATTCTAATGCCTGGCAATCCGTATGATTTGGACATGGAACTCACACTGATTATCCTGTCGGACAGACTGGCGGCGACCGGTAACGGCCGGGCAAAACTCATTTCGCGGTAAGTTTCGTCAAAAAGCAAATGAGTATTTTTTCTTTCCACCAGTTGAACAATTTTTCTTAGCGTTTCTTCATCTATCAGAACGCCTGTCGGGTTATGCGGATAAGTCAGGCTGACCAGTTTGGTATCTTCAGTAATTAAACTTTCCAGTTCCTCTATGTCCAGTTTGTACTCATTTTCAAACCTCATGTTGATGTAAGAAAGTCTGGCTCCGATTGTCCGTGGGGTTTCAATATTCGTGGCATAATTTGATTTGGCAACGACGATATGGTCGTTTTTATTCAAAAGTGATGTTGAAACGATAAAGAGCGCATTGGCAGCCCCGGCCGTTGTCATTACATCATCTGGCCTGAGTTTTATTTCGGAGGCAATCAATTCCCTTAAATCATGTTTGCCTTTATGGTCGCCGTAAAATAGCAATAGGTCATCAATGGAAATGCCCAAATCGCTTAAACGCTGGTCCGTAAATGAACTTTCAGAAAGATTACAGTCGATATTTTCATAGCCGAGACCTTCCGGGGCTTCTATTTCAATGGGCATTCTTTTATAATCCATTTTTCTATTTATATAATGTAATAAAATATTATTTTGAATTCAGGGCCGCCATTTTTCGGCAAGTCAGCCATGATTAATTTATCCGCCAGGCAAATGCGTCAGACCACTTATAGAAATTGCTTATCTCCGTTTTATGTGATTTTAGCCATTCCAAGACATCCGGATCTCCTGACGAAGCGAACGCGAGATATGAAAATGTTTCTATGAGTCCCTTGTCGTTCATATCCGTAAAATAAGGAACATAATAATCCCAGTAAAAACCATAGTTGTCTTTTTCGGTTTCTTTCAGAGAGCCGCATATCGCTTCAAATCTTCCTTTAAATTGTTCAACCTCCGTTTTATTCCGGTTACTGCTATCATATGCCAGGCCTGCAGAGACCGCCAGGAGTAGCTCGGTGGAAGAAAAGTTGTTTGACTTTTGTTTTCCGTTTTTCATGTTTTCTTCCAGCATATCCGGACTTATATTTACCGTAATCGATTTTTTTTCGGAGACCGAAACGTTTCCATCCATAATCTTGTGTACATTTTCAAGACCCGTTCCCGATCTTTTACTTTCCGGTTCTATGGCTAAAAACCTGCAAAACGCCAGCAGTGCGGGTACTTTTTGATTATTCAACAACAGAAGATTTCCGATCGCATTGTGGGAACTTGCGTGGTTGGGATTCAACGTGGCCGATTTTTGGAAACAGGTAATGGCCTCTTCGTTTTTATTTTCGCCGGACAATGAGACCCCTTTATTATAATATAACTGGAAATATTCCGGGAAGAGCCTTATTCCTTCATCGTAGATACCAATTGATTTATCTGTTTTTTTCAACATATCGTATGCATTGCCATAGGATACGTATACGATCTTCAGATCCTCCTCCCCCTTGTGCGTTTTTATGGCTTTTTTGCAATATTTGATAACTTCTTCATATTGCCCGACCGAAAGGAGGCTATAAGCCATTTCTGTCAACGCCATCAGGTTGTCTTTGTCCAGATCAAGAGCTCTCTGGTACTGCGTTATGGCCAACTCAGATTTGCCGCTGTCCTCCAAAGAAACACCCTCCCGGACCAGGTTTTCGGCTTCTTCTGTATGCTGAGCAAATAAATAACTGCAAAACAAGGAAGATATCAGAACAAATACTGCCCTTTTCACTGTATTCTAAAAAATTTAAAGAAAGATAAATAAGTTATTTTTCATTTTATGACTTTTGCCACCTATATCTGCCACGGCATAGAGATGGAATTTTGATGCCGGGGTTTAAACATTCCCTGCGTGCCTTTAATTATTTATTTAATTTGATGCTTTAAACCGGAACATCATGAGGATTTTAGTAACAGGAAGCAGCGGACATCTGGGAGAGGCGCTGATGCGTACCCTGAAGGGGACCTCTCATATCGTTTCGGGTATGGACATCATACCTTCAGCATTCACCAGCCTGGTTGGATCCATTTCGGACCGGCAATTTGTGAAACAGTGTTTGATTGGTGTGGAAGCGGTGTTGCATACCGCGACTTTACATAAGCCCCATGTCGCCAGTCATAACCACCAGGATTTCATTGATACAAATATTACGGGAACACTCAATCTCCTGGAAGAGGCTGTCAGGAACGGCGTTAAATCATTTGTATTTACCAGCACGACCAGTACCTTCGGAGACGCGCTCACGCCTGCCCCGGGGAAGCCGGCTGCCTGGATAACGGAGGATATTATACCGCTGCCTAAAAATATTTATGGAGTAACAAAAACAGCAGCCGAGGATCTTTGCGGGCTTTTTCATCGTAATTACGCAATGGCCTGCATCATTCTGAAAACATCGCGATTTTTTCCTGAAGAAGATGATCAGAAAACAATCCGGGATGCCTATGAAGACGGAAACATTAAAGCAAATGAGTTTCTGTACAGAAGAGTGGATCTGGAGGATGTCGTAAGCGCACATATGCTCGCCGTGGAGAAAGCTCCTGCCATTGGATTCAACCGATATATTATTAGTGCAACGAGTCCTTTTTCAATTGATGACTTGTACGATTTACACAGGGACGCTCCCGGGATTGTAAAACGAATTTTCCCCGAATATGAGCAGGTGTATGCCAGACTGGCTTGGAAAATGTTTCCGCTAATCGAAAGAGTGTATGTTAATGAACGCGCCAGAAAGGAACTTGGCTGGCTGCCCAAATATGATTTCCGGTATGTGCTTAACAAATTGAAGGCGGGATCTGATCCCAGAAGTCCCTTATCGAAAATGGTGGGCTCAAAGGGATATCATCCCCAAATGATATAAGGGAAGTCGAAACTAAAGTTCAATTTGCATATTTTTGAATATACAAATTAAACCCAATCATGCAATATAAATTCGAAAAACCGATCGCTGCTACCATCGGCACCGAAAAATACCAATGCACCATTGAATGGCGGAACGGGAAATTAATAGCTGATGAACCCCCATCGTCTGGTGGTAAGGATTCTGGGCCGGATCCTCACACTTTATTATTATCCGCCGTGGCATCCTGTGCACTAATCACTTTGCGAATGTATATTGACCGCAAAAACTGGGACATTCCCTTAATAACGGTTAACGTCAATTTATACCAGGAAACGGTCAATGAAAAACTTACCACCATTATCGACCGGGATATTATTTTCGGGAATGCTGTTCCGGATGAGCAGAAAACTAAATTAAAGGAAATAGCGGACCTCTGTCCTATTTCTAAGATTCTTGAAAATGATATCAAACTCCGCACATTTATTTTTAAAACGGAGGAAACCAAGACGATTAAATACGGTAACGAAGAAATTACAGTCCTTTGGAAACCCGAATTCTGCCAGCATTCCGCGCGTTGTTGGAAACAGTTACCGGAGGTTTTCAAACCAACAATAAAAAAATGGATTGACCCCGACGGTGCTCCTGCAGAAAGAATCCGTGAGCAGGTAAGTCGTTGTCCTTCAGGAGCGCTTGAATTTGTAGACAACAATGCCATTTCGAAGGAATCCAAATAGTCTGATAATTGAATACCATTATTCCTGATTATTGCGGAAAAATCGTCTTCCAGTCATCCTTCATGCTGATGACATGCCATTTATATTGGGCTGCCGCCTTTAATGAAGCTGAATCTTTTTCCTGGTAATAATATTCACGCGTGGAATCATTGTGATTAACGATCAACTGGAAAGAGGGATAGTGATTGCTCTGGCAAAATTTACACATCTCTATATCTCCTCCCGACCGTTCGTTACCCATAGAAAATATTGGTCTCTGGCCAATATGCACCTGGATGCCTACCGGTTTGCCTGCTTTATCGCAAAGCAGGTCGATGGCTGGTTCACGCATGATGGTGCGATTGCTGTCGGTGAATACATATTTAAAAGTAGTTCCCACAACCTGATTTTTGGGAACGCCATAAAATGAATCAGAAATTGTCCTCACCAGTTCAATAGTCCCTCCGGTAACAATATACGTCATGAAGCCATTCGCACGCAGATAATTCAACAACTCGATTTGCGGTTGATAAACAATTTTACTGATGGGTACATTTCGTCCGGGATAAGTGGCCGTTGAAAAGAAATCTTTAGCATCGGCTTCGAACTGATCTTCCGTCATGCCGGTATGCGTAGCCCCTACCAATTGAATCAGCGCTTTCTCGCCGCCTTTTTCAAAATAGGCTTTATCCTTTGTTATAACAGCCATAAAGGGCTGTTTTTTTGCCAGAGCAGGATTTGCGGTAACCATTTTTTTCACCCGGTAATAAGCGAATAATTCCTGCACAAGAGGTATTTCCGCCCATAGTGTACCGTCGTTGTCAATGGTTGCAATACGATCCTTTACCGGAACAAAATCAGGACTGCCTTCTTTGGAAACCTTACTGACATACGCCATAATATCCTGCTTTACTGCTCCTTCGTTCCAGGAGGGAAGCGGATCTTTTGATACCGTTGTAGAATCTCCCGCAGCATTGGTTTTGCCGGTATCTTCTGAAGCATGCTGACAGGCTACTAAAAAAAAAGCAGATGCGCAGCCGATAGATATTATTTTGGATAGTTTGTGCATTTTAAAAAAAATTGAGACTTTTTAAAGGTATCCCAATATTTTATCTTTACTTCAAATCCCCCGGTTTAACCGTTAACTGCACCGCAGGATACCGCTCCCGGAAAACGGGGGTTCGGGAGTATGCGTTTTTATGGCCCGACTAAAGCATATTTTGACAGGAGCTGGAAAATGGATGATATTGAGAAAATTAAATAATAGTAATTTCATTTGACATATTTTCAACAATTCCGCATGAAGAAAATTTTCATATTCTCCGCCTTTCTGATGCTAACGGGTTCTTCCGTACTTTTTTATTCTTATAAGACCGCCGGAGCCGGGGATGCTATTCAGATTGAAACCGGATTGGTTTCCGGAATAAAAAGTGTAACAAGCGATGTAGTTGCTTACAAAGGAATTCCCTTTGCTGCTCCCCCTCTTGGCGAATTGCGTTGGAAAGCTCCTCAGCCGGCTGCACCCTGGAAAGGCGTAAAAAAATGTGATGTTTATGGCCCCAGTCCGATGCAGGGAAAGCCGGTTCCTTTTATGGTATACACTTCAGAATTTTTGATTCCAGAATCTCCCATCAGTGAAGATTGCTTATATCTGAACGTTTGGACAAAAGCCCGCAAGGGAGATAAATTACCCGTTTTTGTCTGGATTTACGGTGGCGGATTTGTAAGTGGTGGCACTGCTGTACCCATTTATGATGGTGAAGCCATGGCAAAAAAAGGAATTGTATTTGTCTCCATCAACTACCGGGTGGGCGTGTTCGGTTTTTTTGCCCATCCGGATCTGACCAAAGAGTCGCCTGTAAAAGCATCGGGAAATTATGGATTGCTCGATCAGATTGCCGCTTTACAATGGGTTAAAAAAAATATAGCTGCTTTCGGTGGTGACCCGGATAACGTAGCGATTGCCGGCCAGTCGGCCGGTTCCATGAGTGTGAATTGCCTGGTCGCTTCGCCTGTTGCAAAAGGGCTTTTTAGAAAAGCCATTTCCGAAAGTGGCTCCATGCTGGTCGGCAAAATGCCCGGCCTGGATACTGCAGAACATCAGGGCCTCGAACTGGCCCGTTCCCTGCACGCCGAGTCCCTGGAAAAACTTCGGAATGAGCCTGCCAGCGAATTGATGAGGTTTCCGGCAAGCCACGGGCCCATCGTGGATGGATATGTGTTACCCAAATCGGTTTCAGAAATTTTCAATGACGGACAGGAAAATAATGTTCCGCTAATGATCGGCTGGAATGCCGATGAAAGTTTTGTAAATGGTTTTAAAACCGTAGCAGCGTTTCAGCAGGAAGCCAAAGATAAATATGGGCCGGACGCGGATCAATTTTTAAAATATTATCCTGCCCATACGGAAGAAGAAGCAAAGCTCTCCCAAATGAAACTGAGCAGGGATATGATATTCGCTGTTTCAGGATTTAAATGGGCAGGTATACAAAGTGCCAGAGGTAAATCGCCTGTATATGTGTATTACTTTTCCAGAAAGTTACCCGCTACCGGAGAATATGTAAAATATGGAGCGTTTCATACCGGCGAAGTGGCCTATGTCATGAACAATTTAAAATTTCTTCATCGTCCCTGGGAACCAGCCGATATTCAACTGGCAGATTTGATGTCAGACTATTGGGCAAATTTTATTTCACGATCCAACCCAAATGCAAAACCATTACCGGATTGGCCAGCTTTTAATAAACAGGATTACCAGTCGATGATTTTTGATAAACTTTCCGGAAAGCAAGTGCTCCCGGACAAAGACGAACTGGAATTTATGTTATCTGTAATAAATAAATAGTTTAACGGATTTTTTCGGGATGGAAAATATCGGAATAATTGTTTTCTTATTGTTCGGTGTCGCTTTTATTGGCGTCTTGTCCAATAAATATAAATTCCCATTCCCGATTGCTCTTGTTCTTTCGGGACTTGTGATCAGTCTTATTCCGGGCTTACCGAACATTTCATTATCACCCAATATTGTGTTTATCGTTTTCCTTCCGCCATTATTATACGGAGCTGCCTGGAATACCAGCTGGCACGAATTTAAAACCTATTACAGATCCATATCTCTGGCTGCTGTGGGTCTGGTTTTACTAACAACAACAGTCGTGGCAATCGTGGCTCATTATATTATTCCGGATATCAGCTGGCCCCTTTGTTTTTTAATTGGCGCAATTGTTTCGCCTCCGGATGCCATAGCTACCACCACAGTAACCAAAGGTCTGGGATTGGATCCCAGGCTCATCGCCATTTTAGAGGGGGAAAGTCTGATAAACGATGCCAGTGGCCTGATTGCATACAAATACGCTTTGGCCGCAATCATGGCCGGCAACTTTGTGCTTTGGCAGGCAGGATTAAATTTTGTCTGGGTGGTATTGGCAGGGGTTGCCGTTGGTCTTGCCGTTGGTTATTTGATGTATCTCATTCATAAATATTTTATTGGTGAACCGATTATCGAAACGACACTCACTTTACTTACTCCTTTTGCCTCTTATATGTTAGCTGAACTTTTTCATTTGTCCGGAGTACTCGCGGTCGTTACCACGGGACTTTATTTATCCTTTCGTTCCGGCGAAATTTTTACGAATGAAAGCCGGATAATGGCTTATTCTGTCTGGCAAGTAATCATTTATATCTTAAACGGTCTGATTTTTATTTTAATAGGGCTGCAGCTGCGCAATGTAATGGAGGGTATTCGCGATTATTCAATTAAAGAACTGGTATTATATGGATTGGCAATCAGTGCTGTTGTAATTATCGTTCGCTTTATCTGGGTTATACCGGGTAGTCTGATTCCTTATATGTCCAAGAGAATAAATGCAAAGCGACGGTTTAATCCACGTAACCTAATCATTTTTGGATGGTCGGGAATGCGTGGAGTTGTTTCCATGGCTGCTGCCTTGTCCATTCCACTCGTGCTTCCGGGAGGCGAAACTTTCCCTCACCGTAACCTGATTATATATATTACTTTTTGCGTGATTCTGACAACCCTGCTCCTGTTGGGATTTACCATTCCCTGGGTTATTAAAAGATTGAAAATTGAGCCCTACTCGATAGCAGCTGAGGAGTATGATATCCGAACAAATGTGGTCAGCAATGCAATTCAATATATCGAAAAAAACCTTTCCGGTGTAAATGGCGAAATGTTGAACAATATCAAGAGTAAATATGAGGTTAAGTTCAATCGCTTACAGAGAACCGATCTGCCTTCAAATTATTTTGGGGAAGAAGTGCATGATGTTGGAAATATATTTAATGCGTATTCAAAATTGCAGATTGACCTAATCGGAGTGGAAAGAAAAACCCTTAAAAAGCTGCATTTAAGCGGTGAATCCAGCGAAGAAATCATACGCAAAATTGAAAAGGAATTGGATCTGGAGGAAATCCGGCTCCAATTGGATATGTACGAAGGCTGATGATTATCGGATAACCGGACCTTCGCTTACTTTTTTTCCGGCCTTATATACCGCGATAATCTTCCGGGTATTTTTGATATCGGTTGAAGGATTTCCATCCAGAATAATAAAATCAGCAATCTTTCCCTTTTCCAGGGTTCCATATTGATTATCGATCTTTAATAAACGGGATGCGTTCCGCGTAGCAATACTGATCGCCTGCAAAGGCGTTAAACCGGCCTCCACCATCAGTTCCAGTTCCAGGTGTTCGGAAAATCCCTGGGTCCGCACGGGCTGGGCTCCGGAGTCTGTTCCCAATGACACCCATATACCTGCATCAAATAATTTTTTCAGATTTTTTAGCGCTGTTTCAAACCCACGCTGATTCCGGGTATAGGAAGGAGAATTTTTTAGATCATGCTGATATTTTTCCGAGCTGATCATTTCATAAACACCTGGTTCCAGGGATGCCCTGAAGAATGCGTCATCGATCCATTCCGGCTTACGGGTATATATGTACGAAAATTCGTCCAGTGATAATGTGGGTATATATATAATGTGTTTCGCTTTCATTTCCTGTACCAGGGCGTCATCTATCAAGCTGTCCCGGATACTATGTGCGAAAATATCAATACCATCTGCAACCAGCCGGCGGGCATCAGTCAGGTAATAAACATGAGCGGCCACCCTCAAGCCGTGTTTATGCGCTTCCGTAATGATCGCTTTGTAAATGGAAGGATCCATTTTCTTATACTGCCCCCCAAAATCATCCAACCATAATTTGACAAGATCGGGTTTTAATATGGCCAGGCTGTCCATTTCTCCGGCTACCTGCGCTGCATTGGCAGGTCTGTAAATCTGATCAAAACCAAACCCAATCGGCGGGCCACCCTGAGGCGTTCCAAATCCATATCCTGCGGAATGAATTCTTGCGCCGGGTATCAGCCCCTTCGCGGAAGAATCCCGCAAACCATTTTCAAACAACATGGGCCGGTCACTTCCCATCACGAGTATATTGCCGACACCGTAGTCTTCGTATTTTTTTAACTGGGCCAGGATATTGTCCCGAGTATAATTCTCCGCCTTATTGGAAAGTCCTTTTAACGTTCCAATATGCACGTGGGTGCTGATCAGACAAGGCATAACTGTTTTCCCGTTTAAGTCGACAACCAGGGCCTGTTCCACCGACAGACCCGGTCCAATGGCCTTTATCTCGTCACCCTGAATAAGCATATCCGTTTTCTCCGCAGGATTATTTCCGTTGCCATCAATCAACCGAAGGTTTTTGAATAAAAAAGCATCGGTTGTTTTCGGATGCGCCACATTCCGGTATGATAGCATGGCCGCTGATCCGATAAAGAATATGAGTAATGTGCAATAATTATATTTCATAAAATCCATTTTGAAAGGAGTTTGCAAAAACAGGTCCCCGCTGAGGTCACAACGGCTTAAAAAGATTAAGTCCAGGTTTCAATGGAAAAGAAGCATTGTTCCAAATGAATTTACCTGTAGTGCCTGGAGGCAAATCGATTTGTATATTCCATTGTTTATTTTCGAATTTGTAGGCAGCTTTTATTTTCCCGTATGGGTGGGGAATTTCTCCCTGAATATTTTTTAATGCTCCCAGGTGCGGTTCTATTTTAACCCTCGTAAAACCGGGAGCGTCGCTGTCTATGCCCAGCACCGTTCTGAAAAATTCAATATTCGGACTGGCACCCCAGGCGTGACAATCGGAGCGGCTCTTGTTGATATCCGATATTTCCGCCCAGGTCGTCAGCCCCATTTTCATATTTTGCCGCCATTGATCCAGCCAGTTCAGGTAATCATTTCCAAGTCCCGCTTTTACCAGTGCGCCGTGCAGATAATATTTGAAATAGATAGAGGCCTGTGCAAGCGTAGTATCTGAAAGTAGTCTTTTGCCGATAGAATTGGCGTCTCTGTTATCAAACATGCCCGTTAAGATGGCCAGCGCATTTGCGTGCTGGGAAAACAAATCTTTTTCTGGTCTGTCTGCGAAAAGTTTTCTGCCTTCATCCCAATATTTTTTATGGATCGTTTTTTTCAGCTGTTTGGCGTATTGGGTATATAGTGTAGCATAAGAGGGCATCCCCCTTTTGGATTCCAGTTCGGCAGCCAGCTCGTATGCCCATAATAATTGCAGGTCAATTAAAGAAGAACTGCCATCCCTGCCCATGGGTCCTACCCCGGATTGCCAATCTTTAGCTACCACCCAATCCGTATAGATCCAATAAGGAAGGCCTTTCAGCGAACCATCCGCCTGCTGATAGTTTCTGAAATACTGAAGGATTTGGCGCTCGCCGGCCAGTTTGTTCTTAATGTACATACTATCCCTTCCATACATCATGTAATCATGCAACATGCCAATATACCATAAAGAAAATGTGGGAATATATTGTGGCGTATACGATGGATGGCGACTGAGCGTTACACCTTCCGGTCGACGGGAATTGTCCATATCATTCATGGCATTGAGTAAAAGCCTTTCATCACCGCTGTTGTACAGCGAAATCAATGCCTGAATCCGGGAATCTCCGATATATTGCAATTGTTCGTAATAGGGACAGTCCATATAAGTTTCCATAGCACAAAGTCGCGCTGTGCGCCAGCCGATACCGAGTATTTTATTGAGCTCCGGATTATCTGATTCCAGTCGCGCATTGAATTGAAATGGATAGCCCGTCGCCAGGCCATAGATATCCTCAATAATCAGCGGATCCATTTTCGTTCTGATCTCCATTTGCAGGTACCGGTAGGTCCTGAAAAAGAGCGATGTAAACAACTGATCCCTGCTACCATTGGAAAGGATGCTGTCTTTCCGGCCAAAAAAAGTTTTTCCTTCGACTTCGTCCCGGTTTCCTTTGGCAGGGTATTTTGTGTATAATGCCTCGGCATAGCTCAATGAAACGGATCCCCCCGTTCCCCCACTGAAAAAAATTTCCGGATAAGCATTGGTCAGGAAACCCTGGTCGAGAAGTATCGTGACCATTGAATTGGCTGGTATCGTAACGGGCGTTTTGTCCGAAGGAAATCCGTTGGATATTTGAATGCCTGATGATTTCCTGACTTTCAGCTGGCGCTGTTCCATTAATTCCATTTGGGGAATAACAGAAGGCATAAGCATCCATTCATTTATAGTTCCATATCCGCCAATCCGATTTTTTGGGGTTCCTCTGGATATGTTTTGCGCATGTTTCCAGGAACTATCTGAATATCCGGATTTTCTCCATCCATCCGGATAAATATTCATATCAATAAATTCACCGGGGCCGGCAACGTAATAATCGTACGTAACAAACGGAAGGGGCCGGTAAGAGTTATCCCGTATGCACTTCCATGTTTCATTCGTGTTGATCACTTGTCCGGCTTCACTATCCCCCTGCAAAATAAATCCCGTCCTCAGGGAGATTTGCCCCTCTGCCCTCCAATCCCCCTCGTTCCAGACTTTAGCAGCAATAATATTTACGCCGGCATGGAGAAATGAAGCGATATCTACGGTTTCAAAATTCCAATGTTCCAGGTCGCCCCTCGCGGGCCCGAGAGATACCTGTATGTCATTTACGAATAATTTATATCGGTTATCGGCAGAAACATGAATGATAAAAGAGTTCGGTTTCGAAGAAAGATTACATGTTTTCCGGAACAAATAAACTCCATACCCGGTTGGGGACTCGTCCGGAACACATATCCAGTAGGCTTTCCATTGATCGTGCAGGAGAGCCGGGCCGGTCGACTGAGCCAAAGAAGCCGAACAGATAAAGAGGCCGAGCAAACAAACAGATCGTATACATATGAATTTCATGGACCAGGAATTTAGAAGGGAACCGGTTGAATGACAAATAGAAATTTTCTACTCCTCATGTTTTCTTAACGAGAGAAATAAAATAATATAATCCAATTGCTGGGGACTCATTTTTGCGGCAACCGCATGATTCTTTTTATCATTAGCCATTAGTACCGCAGACCGGTAATTGCTGATCTGGTCCTTGGTAAAATTGGGCACACTGTCTTTCCCTTTAGTGAAGATACCATGACAGTTCGAACAATTCATCTGGTAAAGAATCTTCCCTTTTTCCAGTCGATCCATATAAATCGCGCGGTTTTCCGCAGACATAGGTTCCGGAAGATTATATTCAATTTTCTTCTTCGACGTACATTGGAAAAATAATATGCCGCAAAAAAGAATACAAATAATAATGTAAAATAATTTCATATTTTAATATTGACCGCCGACCTTCCGCTGATTTAAAGTCTTGTCTGAGGAAATTGGTAAAGATATCGGAGGATCTTCGAAAATGATATTTTCATTTAGCGAATGAATAAAAGCAATCAGGTCGTTTTTTTCTGATACGTTTAATTTCAACGAGTCTCCGGGAAGTGTCTGATTATCTACCACCAGTTTCTTTCCCTGCCCGCCCCCGACATCATAGAAATCGATCACTTCTTCCAGGGTTTTAAAGACGCCATTATGCATATAGGGTCCGGTATATTCCGCGTTGCGGATCGACCCTGTCCGGAACGCATGCAGGGTTTCAGGCGCCTGATTAATCATATACCTGCCCTTATCCGAACTTAATGCTGCAAAGTTATTGTCCTCCGGCGTCCCAAGCACTTCAAATTCCGAACCCACATAGGGGGGTTTCACACCGTTAAAATTGGGAACAAAATGACAGGTGGCACATTTTGCTTTGCTCATAAACAGATTAAATCCCCTTTTTACGTTGTCAGATACCTGGGCCTTGTTATTCATTGCTTCATCAAAAGGTGAATAATACCGGCTAAAGCTGCCATCATAATAAGTAACAGCGGAAACAATATGGTTTAACGTGATTTCCTTCTCCTCAGGTGTAAGCTTCAAAAAAGATTTAAATGCATCTTTATAAACTTTGCAACTGAGTACCTTTTTGAGCAATTCCTTTTCATTGCTGTTCATTTCAGTTGGATTGGTAATCACATCGATTCCCTGGTCCTGCAGGGATACGTGTTTCCCATCCAGCATGATCAAATGATTGTATACCGAATTAATCAAAGTAGGTGCATTCCTGGGAAGACGCTGCTGCCTGTCAAATTGCAAAGCAGTGCTGATAGTCGTATCCGTAAAATACTGAGTAGGTTTATGGCAGGAAGCACAGCTTCGCAAATTATTTCCGGATAAGATCGGGTCGTAAAAAAGCAGTTTGCCGATATGTCTTATTTCCTGTAAAGTCTTTTCATTTTCCACCAGGGAATAGACACCCTTTGTGTTCTGCGATGTATATAATGATTTATCAAAAATAGACTGAGCGTCATTGTTTAGTGTATAGTCATTGAAATTTATCGAGGAAACGTTGTAATCAATTATTAATTTCTGATTCAATGCAAATAACGGGTTTACATAATTTCGAATGAATCCAAACTGATCAAAAGCGAAGAATCCGTCTGCCTGGGCATTAACAAATGAAATCATTTTTTCATATAGATCAAGGTACTGCCTGGGTAGGGGTGTTTCAGGAAAACTGAGATTAAAATTGACATAAATATCTTTTGTACCCCGGAGCATGGACAGCAGTTCAGGAATAATGCGGCTTGTATCAGGACATTCAAAACCGGTTGTGTAAATGGCCGAAAGATTTAATATAAATAATCTGTTAGCCAGAAAAAAATGACTGTATGAATTTAGCTGGCTGGTGATGGAGTCCGCTTCATAAGTTTTAACTGCCTCACTGCTTTTTTTAATTAGTGTCAACAGGGAATCTTTTATGAGTGGTTTTTGAGCCAGGGATATTTCAGCCAGAGAAAGGCCCGCCCCCTCCCTTCTATACGGCGGTTCAAATTTTTCAAATACTTCATTTTCCCATTCGACCGGCAATGGTCCGTTAATTTTTCTATAGGCATTGGGCTCAAAATAACGCAGCCAGAAATCAATGTTTTTCAATTTCAACCTGGCCGTTTCTATTTCTTTCCGGATAGCCAGAATATTTTTTTCAGAAGAAAGGTTCGAAATGTTTATGGTATTTTGTAAAATGGATTGCCTTGATTTGAATTCTCCGATGGTCTCAAAATATAAATTGCTGTAAGCAGGGCTGCGCTTTTCGTTGAAAGAAAAGCAAAAAATCGTAATTCCAATACCTACAATGACGAGGAGGGCTTTCATTATCTATTTGTACAGGTCCGGGTTTTTTGCCCATTCAAAACTACTTAATTATCGACCAGCTGCAAAGCCCCTGTTCAGAGGTGAATCCGGGTTCTCGTTTAGTACAGCCAATAATTCGTCCTATTCAGCAGTAAAAAAAATGACCCGCCGGGGCGGGTCATGAGTTGTCCAAAAAACCTGTATACTAATTTTTAATAAACTTGGTTACCATCGTTTTTCTGTTGGCGATATTAACCTGTACGGTATACATGCCAGGTGCCAGGGAGCTAACGGATAATGTTTTATAAACAACATTATCTGTTTTTTGCACTTGCGTTGCAAGAACCAACCTGCCATTCATATCATACACGTTGATCTTTACCTTTCCTGTAACCGTGCTGGTAATTTTTGCTCTTGTTACGTCGTGTGCCGGATTCGGGAATACAAAGAACTGGTCTGCGACTGCGGAAGAATCAAGTGGTGCCTCTACCATAAGTTTCATGGTGGCAGTTGCTGTGGCGCCTTCATTATCAGTTACAGTAACCTGGAACTCATACTGACCTGACTGCAGACCACTCACAGTAACCTGCGGACTGTTCATGGATGAACTGCTCGCCGTATTCGGTCCACCGATCTGCTGCCATTGATAATTTGTGATCGTACCATCCGGATCTGTGGACTGTGATGCATTGAGCATAAAAGTATTGTTTGGTAAACTGATCGTATCGCTTGGTCCGGCATTAGCAACCGGTGGCAGATCCACCTTGGAGACAGCCGGATTAACCGTTACCGTAACCTGGTCATTACCTGACGCTCCATTATTATCTGTTACTTTCAGTTGGAAAACATATTGTCCCACGATCAACTGAGAAACAGCCGGTGTGCTCGTGTTACCAAGAGAAATAACTGATGCTGAAGGTCCGGAAACCTGGGTCCAGCTATAGCCTGTTATCGTACCATCCGGATCAAACGAATTGGTACCATTCAGGGAGATACTATTTTCAGGAGCCGTTATGGTCAGATTAGATCCTGCATTAGCCACTGGTGCCTGATTCGGTAATACAGCTGGCGGCAGGACGTTCACAATAACCTGATCCTTCGCCGTTGCCCCGCTGTTGTCGGTGACAGTAAGTTCAAACACGTATTGACCGATCTGCAATCCGACAGCGGAAGGCGTTACCGTATTGGAGTTGTTGATTGTAATTGCTCCTGGTCCGGACACAGTTACCCAGCTGTATGATTTGATGGTACCATCCGGATCGGAAGACGCCGAACCATTCAGTATAACAGAACTTGCCGGAGAAGTAATGGTCTGATCAGGCCCTGCGTTGGCAATGGGCAGAATGTTTCCGGCAGCCGTAACTATCACTTTCACCTGTGCACTGGAACTGGCCCCGTTATTATCGGTTACGGCTAATTGAAAGGTATATTGTCCCACAATCAATCCACCCAGATTCAGGGTAGCTGTATTTGCCCCGATTATCGTTGGTGTATTGGGTCCCGAAACCTGGGTCCAGCTATAAGTTTTAATAGTACCGTCCGGATCATATGACTTGGTTCCATCCAGGAACGTTGTATTGGTTGGCAATGTCAGGCTAATGCTTGCGCCCGGGTTTGCAACGGGTGGAAGATTTGCAGCTGAATTGACTGTAATGATCACTGAATCCGTTCCGGTACCAGAATTATTATCAGTTACTGTCAGCAGGAATACATATACTCCGGCCTTCAGATTACTTATTGTATTCTGGGCGGTATTAGAAAGTCCGACGGAAGAAGGACCGGATTTCTCTGTCCATACATAACTTACGATATTTCCGGAAGGCGCAACGGACGCGCTTCCATCAATCGTCACGCTATTTGCCGGCAGAGTAATCGTTTGATCTGCACCTGCATTGGCAACCGGTGGCTGCGTACCGCCAGAGACGGGGATAACCGTAATTTTTACTCTTGCCTTCGATATGGCACCCGAATTATCGGTTACCGTAACTTCGAAAGTATATTGACCGGCCACAAGGCTCGCGGCTGTTGCCGTGGCGGTATTGGCTCCGGTAAGAGATGAAGTGGACGGCCCGGAAATTTGCGCCCAGGCAAAAGAAGCGATGGTGCCGTCTGCATCGGATGACAATGATCCATCCAGCGTTGTAGTGTTCACCGGCAAAGTGATTGACTTGCTGACGCCTGCATTGGCGACTGGCGGAACATTTACTGCAGGATTAACCGTAACAGTTACATTATCCGCGTTGGTTGCACCAGCATTATCAGTGACATTCAATGAAAAAACATAAACACCCTGCACCAATCCGGAAATGCCGGTTGAAGCATTGGCGGGAGAGACAATCGAAGCCGTGGATGGACCTGAAATCTGACTCCAGGCATATGTTGTAATCGAGCCATCGGGGTCATTGGACGCCGTTCCGACAAGATTCGTTAGATTTGTAGGTAAGGTTATTGTGATGTCTGATCCTGCATTTGCAACGGGAGGTTGGTTTACAGGAGCCGCATTCACAGTAATATTAACGGTATCCAGCGCTGTCGCCCCTAAATTATCCGTTACTTTCAGCTGGAATGAATATACACCCGCCGTCAGGTTATTTGCAACCGTGCTGGCAGCTGTGTTATTGCCTATCGTGAATTGTGACGGGCCACTTAATTTAGTCCACAGGTATGCTGAAATTGAACCATCCGGATCGCTCGACGAGCTACCGTTTAGGATCGCTGAACTGGTTGGTAGGGTGATACTGAGATCCGATCCTGCTTTCGCAAGTGGCGGCTGATTAACAGGAGCCGTTGCTGCATTCACCGTTACCTGAACATCATCTGTAACAGTTGATCCCAGGTTATCCGTAACAGATAATCGATACGTAAAGGTACCTGCTGTTAAACCACTAAGGTTTGTGCTTGCCGTCGTTGGAGTGGCTATTGCACCTCCGGTTGGTCCGGAAACCTTGGTCCAGGTTGGCGTATACGTACTGCCCGCACCTCCGCCACTGCTAACGCCTTCACCTAGCGATAACATGGTGGTCACCATATTATGGGCAATCAGTTTAAACCCGGCATAGTCGAAATGAACGCCGGCATCAACATAAGTGGCACCGGTTACAGGTATGGAGAAAAATAAACGATCGGAAACGGCCATTTGAGTAAATAACGTCGTCCACGCATACGTCTGGGTAGGCGGATTATTGAAATCTGTTGCCAGGAAGGGAATATTCGCGCCGAACCTGGCGCGGAAATCAGCCCGGAAAGTAGCACTCATGGTAACAAAATCAGCTGGAAGGGTATTCACTGAGTACTCGTCGTTTAAACCGATCGATTGCCATACAATTATTCTGAATGGTTTACCCATTGCTTTCATTTTCGCCACTGCTCCGTCTACCAATGGAATGAACCCGTCCCATAGGTTCCCTGTGGGACGACAGGTAGTACCGTATTCAGTTAACCACTGACACATATAAGATCCAGACGCGCCAATTTTAACCAGATAGGTTGGATTACGAAGCCTTCCTGCATCCACTTCGTTTGCCAGGCCGAGCTCAAGCCCGTGATGGGTGGCATCAATACCACCATCCTGTTCATTATTTACACCAATTTGCAGGTTTTCAAATGCTCCTGTATTGTGATTGAATATTTGAACCGTACTTCTGGAAGCCAATTCAGAAGGAAGTGCGGATGAATTATCAGCATTTCCCGCTGCATTACTCTCTCCCCATATAACAATTAAATTAGCGGTATCGGCTGGCGAACCAGTGGGTGTCGAAGCAGGAATAGTTCCTGTTAGTATAGTCGCCGTTATGCCGGCAGCGAGAGTCTGGTCCGGTCCGGCATTTACAACAAACGGACCTGGAGGCGGTGTAGTTGCGGCATTAACTGTCACCTGAACATTTGCTGTTCCTATCGCGCCCTGGTTATCCGTTACAGTCAAACTAAAGGAGTAAACGCCCTGCGCCAATCCTGTAATACTGGTATTTGCTGTATTGGGAGTGGCAATCGATCCTCCGGCGGGGCCGGATACTTTTGCCCATGCGTATGTTGATATCGTACCATCCGGGTCGGATCCCGTACCGGCCAATGTTACAGATGATGTGGGTAGCTGAATGGTTTGATTGGCTCCCGGACTGGCTGTGGGTGCCAGATTTCCTGTTCCCGTACCAACCGTAATATTGCTTCTGAGTAAATAACTTCCATCGGTATTTCTTCCCGTAATCGCTAAAGGAAGGGGGGTCTTATAATTTACCGGATCCCTAACGATCAGATACATACTGTAAGTACCCGGGGTAACTGATGTTAAAGTAAAATTATCTGACTGCGGTGTAGCTGCTGGTTGTGGAAGAAACAGGGAGGGTTGAAATGCAGAATTTCCAGTCCATACAACTGTACCATCACTTTTTCTTAATTCATAGACTACATTCCATTTTTCATATACCGGGGCTACCCCGATATTTTGCCAGTTGACGGTTATATTGAATGCACTTCCGCCTGAAAGATTTGTAGTCATGTTACCTCCCGTCAGAACAAGCCGGTATCCGGAGGCTTTTGATGCTGCAATTACATTTGGAGCAAGTGATGCATTTGAGGAGTTTGAAACGGGGTAATTTCCATTACCAAAAGAACTGATATGAAATAGATTTACTTCATTTACAAGATCGCATTGTATTGAGCCGCAACGGGAAGTTCCGTTTAAATCATTGGCAGGCTCACCACCAATGGGAGCATATTTCCACTTGTTCATGATCAGCGGCTGAAAAGCCACATTACCGGAACCCGGATTATATGAGCCATCGTTATTAGCTAACAGAGCATTATATCCATCATCTCCCAAATTATCCCTGCGCCATCCAATCTGTCCCCAGGCATTTGTCGTTGTCAAAACGTAATAAGCAAATTCAGATGAAATATTACCTCCGACGTCATAGGTATTCGGCGCAAATGCAGCCATTGCGATCACCAGGGGATTATTCGGAAACGCTGTTTTTACAGCGCCTATAATCCCTTCCAAAGACGCTGTGGTAGCTAATCTGCCTGTTGGTTCAGTACCGGTCCAGGGATACGTATGCCATTCTCCAAAATCACCATATCCTCGTACATCTACATAATAGATTGCATTTTTGTACGCTTTGCCATTATGTGATGTCGTATTAATGTGATTCGCAATAGTATTTAATAATGCCGCCCACCGGTTCTGAAAATTTGGGCTGTTCCAGTTTGGAACCCAGACTCCGTCAGAATTTTGCCAGTCTGTGCTATTAGTAGCTTCTGATTGCATCAGGTTATGCAGGTAAGTTGGATAGCCGAATCCCGGCAAACCACATCCCGAACACATGGACATCACTCCAAAAGAAAACATTTCACCTTTATCTATTGCGGAATTAATCTGGTTATCAAATATTGACCAGTCATAAGACCCTTGAGCAGTGGTGGATTCTATATCCACCCAGTTGAACCGGTAATAGGAATTCAAAGGATTTGAATTCCCGGCAGGGATTTGCGGGTCGTTATTATTATCCCAGGGGGCATTATTCCAATACTCAGCGCCCCTCCCCGGAGCCACTAGATCGGCATTACCAACTGGAATTTGCGTAAACGATAAATTTGTCTGAGAATAACCGGATATATACGCTGTCAGTAATAAGGAGAAAATGATTAACATTTTCTTTATTACTTTCTGCCCGAATCCGTAAATGTAAATAGATGAGTCCTGAGCTTTGTAGAATTTGGTTCCCATAGCACTTAGATATTGGATTAACACTGGATTAAATAAGATCTAAAACGGTCGGTCTTACTTTGCGTGAAAGGAACAAATTTCCTGCCAGAAACGGCTTCCGAATTAGAGAGATATCCACCTTAATTTTCTTTCATGTTAATAAGCTGATTACTAAACATCTAAAAAAAAAATATCTGCGGAGGTTAACCGAAAATTCAAACCTGTCCCAAAATGGGAAAAAACTTCAGCATTAAACCGATTTTTTAGTTTTCCACATTTAGAAAAATGTGGTCGTGAAAATTTGCGCCGTCAATAATTATACCTAAGAGGCAGAGGAAACTGTCAGTAGCGTGTTTAACACCAGGATATCCGGCCGGACGTAGTGATGGTAGTACCGATAATTATTTTGCATGGTCTCCATTAACGCATCTTTATTTTTAAATAAAAAATAAATATTGCTTAACAGTTCTTCTTCATTTAGAAAGGAAAAATAATTTCTTCTATTTTCAAATCTCCCGGGAAGTGCATACAGTAAGGGTTCTGAAACGATTGCCCTGGAAGCAGCAACATATTCGCCCATCTTGAATCCGATGGAATCATGTAATCCGGTCGTAGCAATACAAATATTTGACTGTTTGACCGTATCCAGATAAACATCTCGTTTTGTCAAAGAAAAAGGCATCACAAGTTCCCTGCAATATTTTAAGGAGAAGGCATCCATTTGAAGTCCTCCGGTAAAATGCTGCTTGAATTCTTTGAGGCACGACTTCATGCAGCTGACTCTGTAGTTATTAATGGCTTCCCTTTCCGATTTTAAGTGATCCTGCTGAACATCTGCGGGATCCCACAATCTCGCCAGGAAAAGAATATTGTTCATTTTATTGGCAGCCGGATAAAACTCAAAATTTTCGCTGTGAATATTAGCCCTGTTTATTTTTAAATATTTCGAAATAAAATAATTATTTCTCAAAACATTTTTAAACGATTCTTTGACATTCCTCCTATATAAGTGCCTGGGAGAAATCGGATAATTCAAACCCAAAGGAAATACCCTGCAGTTATCCGGCGCATAGTCAATAATTTGCTGATTGAAACTCCTTTTAAAATAAAAGTCCGCGCGGATATTATTTTTGAAATAGTTCAGGTTTTCCCGCCTGTCGCCGTCTATCCAGTTCAGACCATCCAGTGTATCATAAATAAGTGTATACTGATCATTCAGTCTGACTTGTAAAACTGGTTTTTTAGAATCATTGGAAACGGCTTTAACAGATATTTCAACAATCCCTCTTTTTTTTAATATTTCAAACCCGGAATAAAGTTGAGATAAATGCGGGCTTTCAAAATAATTCAATTCACATTTAAAAATGGGGTTCATGGTCATGTTTTTTCCTAAATGCGAATTTCTCTTTCAATATCAGGTATATAAATAATGAGTTGGCGCGCGCATACCGTTTCCATAATCTCTTTGGTTCCTGGCCCAGCCGGAACAACCATTCCAGTCCCGCATCCTGCATCCACAGGGGAGCCCTTTTCTGTATACCTATCAATACGGGCAATGCGCCACCAATGCCGACCATGAGTGCATTAATTTTTCCCTTTTGAGAGTCCATCCATTTTTCCTGCTTGGGACATCCCAGCACAACAAAAATCATCCGGGCTTCAGAATCATTAAACATTTTTGTAATGGCCAGGTCCTCTTCAGCATTCAGTGGCCGGAAAGGAGGACTATACATAGCAGCCACCAATAGATCAGGATAGTTGATTTTTAGATGTTCCCGCGTTTTACTCAACATTTCTTCGGTTCCGCCATAAAATCCAACGGATACGGCTTCCTTTTCCGCCGCAGATAAAAGATCCGGCAGCAGATCCATACCCGCCACCCTGTCCTGCTTTATACCATATAACCACCTTAGTGCCCACGTAATCGGCTCACCATCCGGGGTTACCACGTCGGCATTATTTATTATTGCCGCATAGGAGTCTGCTTTATATGCTTCTGTAAGAATATGTACACCCGCCACACAGGCGTAGGAAAATCTTTTTTCTTTGGCGAGAGCGATCAGGTTGTCAACAAATGACTTGTACGGGGCCAGGCTAAACTTTATACTTATTAAATGTTTTGTTTCCATTCACATTCTTATTAAACAGAGATCCGGTAATTAAGCTGATCATATATCCCGGAACGCCTGGGGTAAACTTTTATGAATTTAATTTATTTTTAATCACGGTTTCATATATGGACAGGATCTCTTTCCGGTTGTGTTCCGGCGTATACTTTTCCTCATAAACTGATCTGGCATTTGCAGAATACTGCTTCCTGGCGCTCCTTTCAAAATGGGACCACTCCGCTATCTTTTCAGATAAGCTGGCCGGATCGTCTGCAGTGAAATACATCCCATTGTACCCATCCCGGACCATGGAGCCCATCGCACCCAGATTGCTGGTTATGACCGGGGTTCCCAGCGCAAACGCTTCAATTAGTGTCATGGGCATTCCCTCATACCAAATGGAAGGGAATATCAGGGCTGAACAATTGTTCATTCTTTCTTTCACGGTTTCTTTATCCAACATACCCAGATAATGCACGCGGGCATTTCCCTTGCCGGCATTTATAACCTTATCCTTTAGCGGTCCCTCTCCCCCAATATACAGGTCAAATTCTTTGTGTTTAAATGCCTCCAGCAATACATCAATACCCTTTTCTTCAGAAAGGCGACCTATGAACAAAAAATAATCTTCCCTGTTTTGCAAAGACAGTCCCGGATCTTTACTAAAATTAGGCTTCACCACAAAAAGGGATTCCGGAACACCAAAGGAAGAAGAAATGAAAAGCCTTTTCGCAAATTCAGTAAGCACAATATAACAGTTTACCATTCTCCAGGTCCCCATTTTTTTGTGAAACCAGACGACAAAGGCCAGCCAGAAGGTTTGCAAAAAAGAATTGCGGTACAATTTGTTCCTGACGGCCTTCCACGGAAAAGAAGCGCGCAGGCTTTCTAAATAAATGGCGTTCCTGTTTAATAGAGTAGCAGAAGGACAAAGCAACCTGTAATTATGAATCGTGCAAACCACCGGGATCCTTAATTTATGAGCCATTCTGATAACCAACGGTCCGATGCCATAGTGCCAGTTATGCACATGAATAACCTCCGGTTGAAACTGACGTACAACCTTTTTAATTTTAACTGTTGCAAAAACATTCCAAACGGACAGCAAAAATTGTAGCGCCCCTCTTAATCCACCGTGATTTTGAAAAGTTAATGCACGAACTTCTTCTGTATGGCTCAGTAATTCAACCTCCTGATCAAAAACGGCATCTTCGCCGCCTTTTAGCTGATACCTGTTATGAATAAAAAGTATTTTCACTTTTTTGAAATTACTTTTTGGATATCATCTATTAACGCCTGAGCCACCCGGTCGGCGCTGAATACCTTCGAAGAATGCTCAGCACTTTTTGAAAACCTGTCATAATTAATTAATATCGATTCTATACTCCTTATATATTCTTCATCGGTGAACTCAATGGGCAACAAAAAACCATTTTCATTGCTTTTTAGAAACCTGGAAATATCTCCGGTGTCTGTTGAGATAACGGGTAAACCCAAAGACAGGGCTTCTGCAATGGCCATGGGAAATCCTTCCTGAGATGAAGCCATTACCAATATTTTTTTTGTTGAATCGGTTTCAATCAGATCTTCATTATTTAAATTACCCAAAAAGATTATTCTCCCGGATAATGCCTGGTTGGCGGCAAGTTCTTTCAGAGCTGTTTCCTGTGTTCCTGTTCCCGCGATAAACAAAGGATTTTCTTCCTGAATCGCAGCGGGAAGTTTTGCATACAGCCTGATAATTTTATCAATATTTTTTATTTTTTCCAGCCGGCCTGAAAATATAAATCCTTTTCTCGAATCCGCATTTTTAACTTTAACCGAGTGGTAAACGGGATTAAATATTTTGGGAACCCCGGGCCGTTCCGTACCGACCGTATACATCAGCGCAGCCCGTTTGATAAATCTTTTCTCCATGGCGGCAAAAACGGACATGAAATATTTCCCGTACCAGTACCGGGACTGCGACATGGGGTTAAAATTACCGTGGAAGATATGTACGAAAGGCGTCTTCCCGAATGAAGCGATATAGGCTCCTTCGGTAACGTGGGAAATAAGCATATCAAACCGGTTCAGTGTTCTTCTTTTGCCGATCAGGTATAAAACATATAACAGGCGCCTGGGAATAAATTGAATGTTGTAAAGCTTGTCCGGAAGTACGATATAGGTTACATCAAAAGCTTCCTGCAGAAATGGATCCAGGTTTTTGATAAATGGAGCAATACCTCCGTACGATTTAATGATCGAAGAACTATTTAAAATACCGAGTCTGGGCTTTGCCATCTATTCTATTTAAAATCGCAATACCTGATCATACTATATCAGAAAATAATAGTCTTACCTCTACTTTCCCACGTGCCAGGATAACTTTCCATTTTACCGGTCTAACAATTTTTCCTTTGCAATTTCTTCGTCAATAAACTTCTGTTTATCCTGCTTCTCCAATAACCCTGACTTTAACAACCTATTAAAAAAAAGTGAATATTTTTTTGCTCCGCGATAATTCAGGTGTTCCAGATCTCCAAATTCTTCATTTGTAAATGAACAGTTCTTAAAATCAAGAAATTCCACACCCTGTAAATCATTATTCAGGAATTCCCTGAACTTAATTTCGTTCCGGTAAGCGTCATACATCGGATGCAAAGGGCTTCGGACCAAATACAATGCAATTCCTTTTTCCCTGCAAACGTCAATTATCTTTTTCAGATAAGCCACATTGGCGTAAGAGAAGTTAGTGTCCAGCGTGCTATCGGGTGGATTTGTGATAAGAGCCTGCAACAGGGAGTCTGTTTTGTCCCTGACCAGGTGGTAATATCCGCCCATCTTCTCTTCTACCGTAATATTTTTAAGATTAAAAATATAATACGCATTATTGATCACAGATTTTATATTACAGAGAATGGTTGTTTTGGGATTTTTTGAATACAGCAATTTCGTTTCATTGTAACGGGTATAGGCTGAATACAGTTTATACTTATCAAGAATGTGAATGTCATCCCATATCCAGTTATTCATTGCCGGCTTGATATTATTGTTGGTGTATTCAATAAATAAAATTTTTTTATCCTGATTGCTCTCCAGAATCTTATTCAACTTGATATAGGTATAAAAATAAGCCTCCCCGGAAGACGCCAGATTTAAAGAACTATCAATTAATTTGTCATCATAATCCATTTGGGGATGTGAATGCCCGAGAATAATATATTTATCCCTTTCACTTAGTCTGAACCTCCCCTGTCTGTTTAATATCATTCTTTCTGCTATCACCAACCCCATGAATATAATGAGGCTTGTAATTGCGAATAATATCAAATTGCGAATAAATAACTTCATATTCTCTTAAAATTGAAAGTATATGAACGCCTGCTCTTTGCCCGACAAATAAAAGATGGCAATAATAAGCCCGAAATAGGTTACCCACCGGATCGTTTTCGGAAGAATCCGGTCGATATGGGCCAAAGCATACTGTTGTTCCCTGCCAAACCATTCCACGATCAGGAATACGATTGCTAAACAAAGAATACCTATGGCATCCGGACTAACTTCCGGTTTGGAAAAAACCGATTTAGAAAAAATTCCGGAAATATAATGTATGGCATGCCGGATATTATTTGCACGGAAGAATATCCAGGCCAGTACAGTCAGGCTGAAAGTAAGGGTCATATAAAAAATCTCCCGGATGGACGGGAAATATTTTCCCTGAGCCACGATATCCAGATTGTTCCTGTTTGTGTTGAATAAAATAGAGGGCATGATATAAATCGCGTTGAGAAGGCCCCAGGCCAAAAATGTCCAGTTGGCACCGTGCCAGAACCCACTCACCAGGAATATAATAAATGTATTTCTCACTTTCATCCGGTTGCCGCCCTTGCTTCCTCCCAAAGGAATATACAGATAGTCCCTGAACCAGGAGGAAAGTGAAATATGCCAGCGTCTCCAGAATTCGGCTATGTCTCTTGAAAAATATGGGAAAGCAAAGTTTCGCAGCAAATCAATTCCAAATAACCGCGCCGTGCCAATCGCAATATCCGAGTAACCCGAGAAATCGCAATATATCTGAAAAGTAAAAAACAGGGCGCCTAATACAAGCGTACTTCCCGAATATCCCGCAGAATGATTAAAGATCATATTGGCGTAATCAGCACAATTATCCGCTATAACCATTTTCTTAAATAATCCCCAGAGAATCTGTCTGAGTCCGTCTACGGCCTTTGCATAATCAAAATGCCGCGCTTTTTGTATCTGCGGCAAAAGATGGGTGGCCCGCTCAATAGGTCCGGCAACGAGTAAAGGGAAAAAACTTACGAATACGGAGTAATTGATAAAATTCCTCTCCGGTTTTATTTTCCCCTTATAAATATCAATCACATAAGATAAACCATGAAAGGTGTAAAAGGATATTCCAACCGGAAGAATCACTTTTAATGTCCAGAAATTTGCCCTGAATCCGAAAATGGAAAGAAAATCAGCAAATGATTCCTGAAAAAAATTATAATATTTAAATAAACCCAGAAACCCCAGGTTGATGGAAACGCTGAGCCAAAACCAGAACTTTCTGATTTTCCTGTTGCCCGCTTCATCCATCTTTATCCCGGTGAAATAATCGAGTGAAATTGAAAACAGTAGCAGGAAAAGAAACCTGTAATCCCAGGTCCCGTAAAAATAACAGCTTGAAACGAAAAGTAAAAAGTTCTGAAGTTTCAGGTTCTTATTCGTTAACCAATAAGCTGCAAAAACTATTGGTAAAAATATTGCAAAACTTATTGAGTTAAAAAGCATACTTCAACTGTAATTATTCTATTTTCCCAGTACGCCGTCAGGCCGGTTTATAGCGGCCATTCATTAAACTGGCATAAAGATTCATGTATTGTGTCGTCTTCTCTTTTATATCAAACTGCTGCCTTACCCACTGATAGCCATTCTGACCCATATCTGTTCTAAGTTGTTTGTTACTCAGTAACAGTTCCAGCTTTTCTATTATCTGCCCTTCGTTCCTCTGCCCAACCAGGTATCCGTTCAGGCCGTCCTTTATCAATTCTGTTGTACCGCCCCCCTCGGTTGCAATAACCGGTTTGCCCATGGCCATGTACTCAATGATGGAATTAGAAATGCCTTCATAAAAGGTAATTAACATGCCAATATCAATAATCTGTAAAATGGATTCGATATCTTTTTGTTTTCCCGTAAAAATAATCTGCTTATTTAAAAGGGCGTCCGGCACGCTCGCTTTCAGTTCCTCCAGCAGCGGGCCGTTCCCAATCAGTAAAAAAACCAGGTCTTTTCTGACCTGACATATTTTTATTGCGGCATTTATCAATGTGCCAAAATCCTTTCTCCAGTCAAATCCTGCCACCATGGCTACGACAATCCGCTCATTTTTGGGACCACCGAGCATTTGATTTTCGATTTCATTCACCGGCCTCAAATTTTCAAAACGGCTAAAGTCAATTCCGTTATAAATGCAAATGGATTTCCGGACGGGTGTTTTATAAGCGAGTATACCCGCTTCTGAATTTGAAACGAAAACAGCGGAAAACGGGGTGGTTAATTTAACCCTTAAATAGTGTTTATCCCCGAGATTCAGGTTTGCATACGCATCAGCCAGAACGCCATTGATCAAAGGGATCTTGGTGAATAAATTGGAAAACGACAGATATATACTCGCCATGGTGCTCCAGGAATGAATAATGTCCGGCTTAAAAGCGGAAATGATCTTTTTTAATTTAAAAATGACAGTAAAATCCTTTTTATATTTTCTCTTTATGATTTCAAATTTTATGGGAAGATCATATACGTATTCATATTCCACTATTTCTGTCAGCGACACCAGATAAATGTCAAAGGTTTGCTGTTGATTTTTTAAGCCTTTAATGAGCTCCAGCATACGCCTTTCCTTTCCTCCCCTGGGCAGGGAATCTATCACCATTAGAACTTTCATACCCCCATCCATTTGACATACCACATTTGAAACATTAGTAAAAACCATATTTTGTAGTCGCTTTCCTTATGGGAGTCGTAGTAACTTCTTTTAATCTGTTCAATATATTCTTCATTAAATATTTTCTGTTTCTGAATAAAGGAACCATCCAGGTACTGCTCGACCATCGGTTTCAGGGCCCCGTGTAACCAACTCTTAACCGGCACGGAAAACCCTTTTTTTGGACGATCCATCAGGGCATCCGGTACATATTTATGAACAATACTCCGTAATAAATATTTGCGCTGACCATTATATATTTTATATTCTGCGGGCAGTTTACCGGCCCATTCGATAACATGCTGGTCTAAAAATGGCTCCCGGCCTTCCAGACTGACTGACATCGTTGCCCGGTCTACCTTTTGCAAAATGTCATCTACCATATAAGTCTGATAATCCTTTGCCATGGCATAGGTCAGCGGATCGAAATAATTCTTCTGTAATTCCTGTTTATGATGAGCCGAAAAAATAGTGTCCGTCTTGTTTATAAACAGACGGTTTCTTTCTTTATCGGAAAAGTCCACCGTCATGCCCATAAAAACGTTTTGCGGGCTGGGATCTCGAAGAATAGCGGTGAGCTTTTCATATCTTTTTTTGAAAATATTGTTGTCACGAAAAACCGGCAGCCTGTCGAACGGCACCGCTTTTAAAAGAGCCGAACCGCCTTTCCTGGCAATCGCCGGAATGGCATTCATCTTCTTATAATATTTCAGCATCCAGTCGTACCTGTCATATCCTCCAAATATTTCATCACCCGCATCCGCAGACAGTGCAACAATTACGCTTTCTCTTGCCATTTTACTTACCAGGATCGTGGGAATGGAACTACTGTCCGCAAAGGGCTCGTCGAAATAAAAGGGAAGGTCCGGAATGACATTGAGTGCGTCTTTCTCGCTGCAATAATATTCATGATGTTCCGTACCCAGCACGGCGGCTACTTCTTTTGCATACTGGGCCTCGTTAAATTTTTCGTCTTCAAACCCGATGGTAAATGTTTTTATTTTTCTTGATTTGTTCTTTTGAAGCAGGGCTACCAGACAGGAACTGTCATATCCGCCGCTTAAAAAAACTCCGACGGGCACATCGGCGACCATTCTGTAGTTAAATGCCTTTTCTAAAACTTTTTCTGTTTCTTCAATGGCATCTTCTATTGATATTTCCAGTTTTTCCTGGTTATAGCAATCATATACGTTCCAGTATTCGGCCGTTTCAATCTTTCTTTTCTTCAGATCGAGGATCAGGTAATGGGCGGGCAATAATTTAAAAGAATTTCTAAAAATGCAACTTGGTGCGGGCACATATCCGTATTGCATAAACGATCCGACCGCGTTGATATCAATTTCCTTGTGAAAAAGGGAGGTCGCCATCAGGGCCTTTAATTCTGACCCGAACAGAAAAACATTGTCCGTCCAATAATAAAAAAAAGGTTTTACCCCGGCACGATCCCTGCAGCAAAACAATTTTTCTTCCTGTTCATCATAAATTACCAGGGCGAACATGCCTATAAACCGTTTCAGGGCCTCAGCTCCCCATTGATGATAGGCATGAAGAATAACTTCCGTATCTGAATGTGTTTCAAAACGGTGGCCAAGTGCGGTCAGTATTTCTTTTAATTCGGCGTAATTATAGATTTCACCATTAAAGATGATCCGGTATCTGTTATTCAGAAATTGCATGGGCTGGTTTCCAGCCGGAGAAAGGTCAATAATGGAAAGTCTCCTGTGGCCAAGACCTACAGAATAATTTTCTTTTTGATCAAAATAGTAACCACTGGCATCGGGCCCCCGGTGTACAAGGGCGTCCGTCATTTTGCTAAGGTCAGATTTGTCCGATTTGGACTTAAAATCTATAAATCCGGCAATACCGCACATAAGATAAGGTTCAAAGGTTTAATTTTCAATATGGGTTCAGGGCCGATGGTTCATTCGGGATCAACAGATAAAAAAACGGATTCGTATTTTTTTATCATCGATTCATAGGAATATTGCCTGTTAAAATCAGCAACCGCACTTTCCGACAATTTCTCACCCAGGATGGGATCTGTAAAAATTCTTTTAAAAGTCTTCGCCAACTCTTCAATATTGACTGTTTCATATAGCAGCGCATTCTGTTCGTGCCGAAGCATATGGTTAATACCCGGACCATCTGAGCCAACAATCGCTAATTTGTTAAACATGGCTTCCATCAGCGACAACGAAGTACCCTCATAATCCGAAGAAATAACGTAAAAATCAGCCGCTTTATAATAATCCGGTATATTTTCCCGGCTTACCAGACCCTCAAAACGAATATAGCCACCCAAATCGTATTTTTCAACCCTTTCCCTGAGATCATCTTCCATTTCCCCATTTCCGGCAAAAATCAACCGAATGTTATGGGTTTTGAGAAAATCCGGCCCAATGATACGAAAAGCCTCTACAATTTTATCCGGGTTTTTCATTGGCTTAAGAGACCCCACATACAGAAGAATCTTTTCCTGAATGCTGTACCCCATACCCTTCTTTAATGCTTCTTTTTCTGTTTTCGCACGCTGAAAGGGTATTAATGGCGGTATATAAAGAAATTCCTGTCTCGGGACCGCCTTTTTAAAAGCGTAACATATCGGCTCGGAAACACCGATCACGGCATGGGCATGCCTGAAAAAATAAACATAAGGATATCTCCATTTCCAGGCGGGTGCCTTTCCCCAGTGAATGGTAACAATATAGGGTATATTAAAAAATCGTAAGGCGAGACTATGTGCAAAAGGAATGATCCAGGATTGCTCTGCAAAACACAGATACACAAAGTCCAGCTTTTTACGCAATTTTAATACCGTGAAAAAAAATTGGAAGGGGTAGAAAAAACGTTGGGGCCGGAGTCTTTGCAAGGGAACAAAATGACCGGTCGCCAGATCTGTCTTGTTTTCGCCCAGGTAAAATATGGTGTTATCCGGGTTCTTTAACTGGTGATTGAGGAAATAATAATTGAAAATCTCCATGCCCCCGGTAAAGTATGGGTACAATGTTCCCAGGACGTATAACGCGGCTGAGTGATTTCTCCCCGTTGAAATTTTCATAGACTGACTCCCTGTTTGATAACAGACTTTCCTGAAAATAAGGAATAATGTTTATCCTTTTTTTCCATACGCTGAAACTGGATCTCCGCGACAATGCAAAATACAAATAAGAATGTGGTCCAGCCCGTCCATTCCCGATTTTGACCAAGGCCATATATTAATATAAAGCATATGACTCCTAAAGACGGCGACATATTCTTTTTAAGAATGGATTGAACAATGGTTCCGGCTATGATAATAAAGTATATCAGGGTACCCAATATACCATTTTCGATAAGCAGTAATAAAAAAGCATTATGCGCATTATATCCATGCCCGATATTCCTCACTTCGAAACCACGGATCCCAATACCGAATAGTTGTTCATTAAAGGGCAGGTTCATGTAGGCAGCATACGCATTCTCAGAAGATTCTTCCCGCCAGTCCATGGAACCCAGGTCATTGATGTTATAGGATTGACCCATTGCCCTCTTAAGAATGGCAACGGGTTCCTGTGTTAACCGGTTCGTTATATCATCAATAAACTTGCTGTCCAGGTTAATATATTTTCCCATCGTTGCATATAACAAGGTGATAACTAAAGCCGCCCCGGTGACGAAAGCTCCGATTTTAGCCAGCCTTCTTTTATGTTCGCTAAAATTTATTCCATTTAATATGATCAACAAGGAAACGATCAGCATGGCCATGATGGCACTTCGGGAAGTGGACATCATCACACCCAGGAGCATGATGGGCATAATCAGAAATGATATCTTATTTGCCGCCCGGTTCCGGATATAATCCTGAAACACGAAAACGAAACACATGCCACATACCTGGCCGAATAAATTCCAGTTCGCCATAGCGTCTAGTTCCTCTTCCGACAGGTTTTGAGGCATGCCTCCGATTTCATTCACTATTCTGTGAATAGGAAAAGATCCATATACTACGTAGGTGTAAGCCAGATCTGAAAAACAAATCAGGCCGGCAAAAATCAATGCCATTTTAAGGTGGTTATAATTTCCGAGTCTAAAGAAATAATAATACACGCAAAAAGTAAGAATTACCGTATAGACATATTCTTTAAACAGGTCCGTATTAAATATATTCTGCCAAAAGGAAACAAAAAGACCATACAAAAGAAAAATGATGAACACTTTAACCACTGGTTGTGAAAAAAAAGGAGGATACCTGAATTGTTTTGATCGGTCAATTAATATCCTGGCAACGAGAGCGAGTGACAGAAGGGGTCTTAAATTATAAATATTAATTTGAGCAATGACAAAAGTAAATAACAGGATGACGATCATTTCCGGCTTGTAAATAAGCGCATAGATAATAAAAGCACCACCGGCAACTAAGAGGATAAAATTCAAAACTTAGATATATTTATAATAACAAATTTCTAACTGGGTTCCGTTTTTGATATTTTAATATAAACTCTGCGGTACAGGCTCATCAGGTACGATCCTTTCCTGAGTGGAAACAGCCTGTTAAAAAACAGTTTTTTATACCTTTTTGTATTAAACACGATCACGAGCCACTTTTCCGCTAGCAGTTCAAATAACAGGGAACTATTCAAACTGTCTTCTTTTTTTAATTTACCGTACAGTTTAGCTACCCAGGTTTCCAATTCAGAAAATTGTCGGTCGTCCCGGAAATAATCAATGTTCCTGTTTAGCAAATTTGCGTGTATTTCCAGTTCTTTTTCAGAAAATTCTATTTTTAAATCGCGCAATATTTCCCCATTTATTTTCTTTACCAGTGCCAGCATGACATTCAGTTTTGTAACACTGATATTGGTTCCGTGAACCCGGTACAAGGTTCCATAAAACGGAAGGTTAGCGAGTTTTGCTCTTTTCGAAATCCGGTACCACAATTCGTAGTCTTCAACAATGTCAAATTTTTCCCGATACTTTAATTCTTTCGCGATATGGCTTCTGATCATTACGGTAGAGTTGCAAAAGCAGTTTCCGAGGACCAGGTGTGTTGCGATATTCCGAAAATCCGTCGGAAAATGTTTTTTCCCCCCCGGTATGTCCATCCCATCAATGGCAATATAAAAAGTGCCGCACATGCCGTATTCCGGATTTTTTTCCATGAAATCAACCTGTTTCTCGATCCGTTCGGGTAAAGCCAAATCATCGCAATCCAGGGTGGCTACATATTCCCCTTTTGCCGACTCAAGGCCCTTATTCCTGGAATACACGATACCGGAATTGATTTCGTTTTCCACAAACCGGATCCGGGAATCGGAATAGGCCGTAATAATTTTTTTACTTGAATCTGTTGACCCGTCGTTGACTATAACCAGCTCTATATTTCTATAGGATTGATTCAATACACTGTCAATTGCCTGGATTAAATATTTCTCGCCATTATATACCGGCATAACGACCGAAACCAGGGGAAGGCTCATATTTTTCATTAACGCAATTTACCCGTCATTTGGTCTTTAAAACGGGCCCACCTATTTGCAACTTTAATAAATTTAGTTATATTTAAGCCTCGTATTACAGAAAGAAGCCATTTTTGTAACTATTTGGTTACCAGCTACTTACTCTCCAATAACCTTCGCTGAAAAGCTCCGTTTTTCGTTACATATTAACCCTAATTAATTACAAATTTTGATTTATTCAATCTTTAGAGCGCTTTGGGCATTACAAGGCAGGTATTTTAGATCGGTTGTGTTATATTTTCATTACTTCGTCTTCATACTTTTCGTTTCATCCTGCGCGACTCCGAAAAACACCAACTATTTCCCGCAAATTAAAGATGAAACCATTGAGAATAAAATGCCCATTCCTGAACCGCAGATACAAATCAATGATTTATTAAGCATCATTGTCAGCAGTTCCAGTGCCGAAGCTTCCGCCATCTTCAACGCCCCGAACGAATCTTCCACCATGATGAGTGCGGCGGCAACATCGATCAATACCCTGACCATCGGATACCTGGTAAACCAAAACGGGGATATTCAATTTCCCGTTCTCGGTCAGATTCATGTGGTTGGAATGACAAAATTCCAACTTTCCACCAGTTTGACACAGAAAATTATCGAAAAAAAGCTCTTAATAGATCCCATTGTTACCATTCGATATTTAAATTTCAAAGTAAGCGTAATGGGCGAGGTTTCCAGGCCGGGCGTATTTACTACGCCAACAGAAAAATTCAGTATCCTTGAGGCCCTCAGTTATGCCGGGGACATAACCATTTATGGAGAGAAAAACGATGTTCTTTTAATCAGGGAAAATGATAAAGGGGAAAAATTGGTCAAACATCTGGATCTGACAAATCAGGGTATATTAAGTTCTCCTTATTATTATCTTAAATCCAATGATGTTTTAATTGTATCATCCAACGGGGGCCGTATTGCTAAAGAAAAGAACTCACAGACTATTCCTATTTTCTTTGCTTTACTTTCCTTCCTGATCGTAGCCATAAGTCAGATAAAATTTAATTAATTTTACCTGCGTCATTTCGAATTAAACCTTATCTAGTTATGGAAAAGACAAACCACATTACTCTGGAAAAAGAGAATAATGGTTTTCAGCAGATACTGACAAAATTTATTCCTTACTGGCCGTTATTCCTTGTCTGCCTGGTAATAAGCGCTGCCTGCTTATATTTTTATTTAAAATTTACGATCCCCATTTATGAAACAACCGCCAGCGTTTTAATCAAAGACGAGAAAAAAGGGCAGGAAGATTCTAAAATGGAAGAAGTATTGAATGTCTTTGGCACAAAAAAAATAGTTGAAAACGAACTCGAAATTTTCCACTCCAATTCATTGATCATCTCGGTGGTGAAAACGCTGGATCTCTACGCTCCTGTTTATGAAGAAAAAGGATGGCGGGGATTGGGTACAACTTCTGCCTATGCGACGAGTCCTGTTATCGTTGAAGTGCCCGATCCAAGTGACATAGAAGAAACCAGCAAAATTTATTTTCACTTTTCAAAAACAGACAGCAGCATCTATATTAATGAAACCAAGTACCCGTTAAATGAATGGGTTAATTCTCCCTGGGGTACCATCCGGTTTTTAAAAAATCCTCATTATTATCCCAGCACGAAAAAAAACCGTGAAACAGCCAAATATTATTTTAACCTGATTACCCTGGACCACGCTACCAATGGAGTTCTGGGAAACCTGGTGGTTTCTGCCGCGAGTAAACAGTCCTCCATCATCAACCTGACAATCAAAGATCCCATTTCCGCCAGGGGGGAAGCGATAATAGCTGAAATCGTTGTCGCCTATAACGAGGCATCGGCAGAACGAAAAAGCAGTATCGCGTATAAAACTTTAAAGTTTATTGATGACAGATTAAAAAATGCTTCCAAAGAATTGGATTCTGTAGAAGGCAGCATTCAGAGATATCGGGATGAAACCGGCGTTGTTGACATGAGCGAACAAAGCAAACTATATCTCCAGAGTATAGAATCCAATGACAAGCAATTAAGCAGTATGAACCTGCAGTTGTCGGCCCTGGATGAAGTAGAAAAATATGTAAGATCCAAATCTTCCAACGGGAATATCGTTCCTTCCACTTTTAATATCAACGATCCTTCCCTTACCCAGCTCCTGAATACCCTGGCCAATGCAGAGGCACAGTATGAAAAATTGAAAAGGACCACGGCGGAAAATAATCCGATCATGTTATCCCTGCAGGAAGAGATTGAAAAGACCAAGCCGAATATTCTTGAAAATATAAATAGTCAAAGAAAAAATATCGAGGCGGGTAAATCGACCCTGACAGAAGCAAAGGGCCGATACTCCTCCCTACTCAGCACGGTGCCTCAGAAAGAAAGGCAATTGGTGGAAGTAAGCCGGCAGCAAAATATCAAAAACGATATTTATTCATTTCTTTTACAGAAAAAGGAGGAAACACAATACTCCATAACTTCGATTCTTCCTGATTGTTATATTGTCAGTAATCCGACGACTCCGGGAACTCCGGTAAGCCCCAAAAAACCGTTTTTAACTCTCTTTGCACTGGTTGCTCCGTTGGTATTTTGTATCGCACTCATTTCCCTTAAGGATATATTTAACGGCAAAATATTATACAGAAGCGATATTGAAAGGTTAACCAGCTATCCGATCATAGGTGAAATCATACATGAAAAACTCACCAGCAAGATTGTTACCGAAAACGCAGAGCGGAGTTTTATTGCCGAACAATTCCGCTTAATAAGAACTGCCCTTAAACACCAGGGAACACCACCTGGAAATGTAAAACGCATTCTGATAACTTCCTGTGTAAAAGGCGATGGTAAGAGTTTTGTTTCGACCAATCTCTCCATGAGCCTGGCCCGCAGCGGCAAAAAAGTGGCGTTGCTGGAAATGGATCTGCACCAACCCAAACTGAGAGAGATATTTGGACTACCCCAGTCAAACGGGATCACCGATTATTTACTGGGAAATGTTTCTGAGGATGAAATAATTTTTCCAACCTCCAAACATGCGAATCTTTATTTATTACCGGCAGGTAATCTGGTTGAAGAACCTTCTGAATTACTGGTCAACGGTAAATTGGAAATTTTATTGAATTACCTCGATACGAAATATGATTCCATAGTGATAGACACCGCCCCGTTGAAAGTATTGACGGACGGTCTGGTGATCGCCCCCTTTTGTAACCTGGTTTTAAACGTGATCCGCCACAATCACACGCCTAAGTCCCATGTGGAAATGCTGAACAAAGACATGGAAGCGTATAACATTGAAAATGTGGCGATTGTCTTTAACGGAGTTAAAAATCGCGGATTTGGAAAATACAGTTATGGGTTTGGACATGGTTATGGATATGATATCCGGTCATCGTACGAAGAATACAGTAAAAAGTCGAAAAAAATATCCTGAAAGAATTAATACGTATCCAACTATCCGCGAATTGCTTCAAATTTCCGCCATCTCGTTATGTATTCAACTGTATTTCACACAATTAACATCGAAGTTTAGAGTTAATTGGAGGATAATACTGTTAAAAGTAAACCCTACCTCTTAAGGAATCCTTCTTTAAGATGCCCAAGGTAAATCCAAGAAGACTGGTTAAACAGATGTGTCAGCCATCCGGAAATGTGACTGAGGTGGCGAAGCTGCGCATAAACAATAAAATATGCTCCTGAAGGCAAAAAAAATACTCTCCACAGATCTCGTAAAGGTTTCCTTCCTGAATGCCGTTGCCCAGGTGATCAGAATGCTTACCGGCTTTGTAAGTGTAAAAGTGGTAGCAGCTCTCATTGGTCCCGCTGGAGTGGCCCTGCTGGGTCAGCTGAATAATTTCGTGCAAATTATGCTGAGCGTATCCAATGGAGGTATCAATGCAGGTATTACGAAGTATACTTCAGAATTTTCCGAATCCGAAAAAGACTATATCCTCTATCTCGGAACCGGTTTTTGGATTACCGTTGTTTTATCACTGGTAACGAGTTTGGTTCTGTTTATCGGAGCCGGGTACTGGTCCGTAACATTCCTGCACGGAATCCAATACAAATCCGTTTTTTATGTTTTTGGTGCCACCCTGCTGCTGTATGCTTTGAATGCCTTGCTTACCGCCGTGATCAACGGCTTCAAAGAATATAAAAAATATGTAGTTGCCAATATAGTTGGAAGTCTCGTTGGTATGCTCTTCGCCATTATTCTTTCCATACGGTATGGTATCTATGGCGCATTGATTTCGACTGTCACATTTCAGTCCATCGTATTTTTTATTACCCTGGGCTTGGTCGCTAAATCGTATTGGTTCAAATGGAAGTCATTTCTTTTGAAATTTAATAAAAAAGTGGCCGTTCAGCTGGGCCACTATTCCCTGATGGCCATAACCAGCGCCATAACAGTACCGGCCGGGCAAATCATTGTAAGAGATTTTATAATCAATGACAGATCGCTCCCGGAGGCCGGAATTTGGGAAGGTATAAACAGGATTTCGGGTATGTATTTAACGATCATAACGATGTCCTTAAGTGTTTACTTCTTACCCAGGCTGTCAGAACTGAAAACACAAAAAGAATTACGGAATGAAATATTCTCGGTCTATAAACTGATTATCCCGTTCATGATTTTCACCACTTTCGCTATTTATGTTTTAAGGGTATTTATCATTCATTTATTATTTACTTCAGCGTTCACGGCCATGCAAAACCTTTTTGCATTCCAGCTTCTTGGCGATATATTAAAAATACTTGGCTGGGTACTGGGATATTTATTGCTTTCGAAAGCAATGACAAAAACATATATCGTAATGGAAATTGTGAATTTTATTTTACTCGTCGTGGTAAGTTATTTCCTGGTAAACCGGTTTGGGGCGGTCGGGGCAACCATGGCGTTTGCCATTGTTTACCTGATCTACTTTGTTGCCATGTGTTTTGTTTTCAGAAATCTTTTATTCAGAAACAAAATCGTAAGTAATTCATAGATTGATGGAAAAAATAATTCCAGAAAATTCGGCAGCAAATTCATTTTTGTCATTTTTTGATAAAATAAGTACGCGTACATTTTTTCTACTGGTATTTTTATTCCAGGTATCCCTCATTTTTCAGGGACTGGATCTTTCCGACGAAGGGTTTTTGTCAACTTTTTACAGCCATATTTTCAGCGATCCGTCTTCCGTGTCGTATTGTTTTATGTTTTGGCTTACCGGAATCATCGGCGGAGCATGGACAAAATTATTCTCTCCCCTCGGGTTGCTGGGAATACGACTCGGAGGGGCGGTTGTAAATACCATTACAGTGATCCTCACCTATCATTTGTTGAAAAATTACCTGAAGCCGGCTTATTTAAAACTGGGATTGATTTTGGTTGTCCTTTCTCTTAATAACGACATAAAGGTTTTAAATTATAATACGCTTTCTTCCTTATTCTACATCATCATAATCAGCCTGCTGTTTAACGGACTGATTAAGGGACAGGTCGGAAAAATATTTTTGAGCGGCTTTTTTGTTGGTCTGAATATATTTGTCCGTACACCCAATATCCTGGGATTGGGCCTGGTACTCGGAATAATTTATTATTACCACTTAACCGGCTGGTCTCTGGTTAGTATCCTGAAACAGATATTCATATTTTCATTGGGATGCCTGGCTGCTGTCGGCTGCATTATTTTCGTCATGCGTCTGATGGGTCATTTACCCGTCTTCCTGGACTCCATGAAATTGCTTTTTGCCCTGGAAAAAGGGATAAAGAAGCCCGAAATTCAGGGCGGGTACGGAATAATCAGACTACTTGATTTGTTCAGGTCAAATATTGTCGTGGCATTAAAATACACGTTGATTCCTGCTATTATTGTTTTTGTTGGATTATTCTCCTACAATAAAATAGGTAACCAAACAAAACTGGCGAAATTTGTTTTTAGTGGGATCGTTTTATCGGGCCTTATTGTTGTCCTGGTTTTCATCATCGATCACCAGATCGATCATTTTAGCATGCTTTTTTTCACTAACGGGCTGATATTACTTACTGCCGCATGTATGTTTTATGCATCCGCGGAAAATGAAATAAAACTGTTGTTTTTTTTCGGGTGTTTTTTTCTATTGTCCTACCCGCTTGGCAGCTCTGACGGTGTTTTTACAGCCGGCCGGTACTGCCTTTGGATCGCATTACCCATTACCATAGATTATTTATTTAAGATTCGATCCACGAACCTGACGATTGCCATTTCCCGTGATAAAAAGGAATATGCAATAAAACTTTGGGTTTCCGCCAGGCAGCTGACGGTCACCAAATGGCTGCTGACCGGTACACTTGCCTTTGCGGGATTTTATTATGTGTATTATTATCCTTTTTTTGACAGGAAAAACAGGGTTCAAATGCGTTATTCCTTAACGAGTAACAAATTAAAAGGCATCTACACGACGAAGGGCCGGGCAGACGTATTTAATGAGTTGTTGGCCGAAAGTGCGAAGTATATGAAGGCAAATGATTATGTGATTGCCTATGATAATATAGCGATGTTTTATTATGCCACAGGGACCATTCCCCTGCTGACAAATCCACTCCCGGCGGTGTATAGTACAGATCTTTTTAAATCTGACTTGAATTCAATTTATGAAAGGAGTAAAATCTTACCCCCGGTGATCATGCAAAAAATTGCCACCGTCGGCCCCGCAAGCAAATGGCCGGAAGAATTGCTTCCGGGAGATTATGCTAAAACTGAAAGAAACCTGGACAGGAATATTATTTTAGATTCCTTTCTTACAAAAAATAATTATAAAGAAGTCTGGTCCAACAAAGCATTTAAGATACTCCTTCCGGATGATATTCATTTATCTTCAAAGTAAATGGCGTTAACCGAAGGAAATTTTTAATTTAAAACCTTACCCAATTGTCAAATATTAATATCGGCGTAATAGGATACGGTTACTGGGGTCCCAATATCGTAAGAAACTTTTTTGCCACTTCGGCCTGTACCGTCAAAATGGTTGCTGACGGACGTCCGGAACGACTGAGTTTGTTAGCCAAATCCTTTCCTTCCATCCGGGGCGTACAGGATGCGGAAGAAATCATCTCCGGCAAAGACATTGACGCCATCGTCATCGCCACGCCCGTCTATTCCCATTTTGAACTGGCTAAACGCGCCCTGCTTCAGGGTAAACATGTTCTTATAGAAAAGCCAATGACTTCTTCCGTGCAGGAGGCGGATGAATTGATCAATCTGGCCACCCAAAAAGGACTCACTTTAATGGCTGACCATACTTTCTTATATACGGGAGCCGTACAGAAAATGAAGGAGATAATAGACAGTGAGGTGATCGGTATAACCCAGTATTTCGACTCTTCCCGTATCAACCTGGGGCTGTTCCAACCGGACATCAATGTCTTGTGGGACCTGGCTCCCCACGATATTTCCATCCTGACCTACCTGATCACCGAAATCCCGGAGAGTATCAACGCGACGGGCATATCCCATACCCGGAATAAAATTGAAAATATTGCTTACCTCACGGTGAATTATAATTCAGATTTTATTGCCCATTTTACCTGCTCCTGGTCTTCGCCGGTAAAAGTGCGTCAGACACTGATCGGGGGCGATAAAAAAATGATTTTATACAATGATCTGGAACCGTCTGAAAAGGTCAGGGTGTATGATACCGGTTATAATCACAAAACGGAAGAAGATAAGACCAGGATCATGGTGGACTACAGAACGGGAGATGTTCATATCCCCAAATTATCCACCCGGGAAGCTTTGGCCGGAGTTGCAGATGATTTTATTCAGTCCGTTCTTCAAAAAAAATCACCTTTATCGAATGCCCTGCTGGGAAGAAGCGTGGTGCAAATATTGGAAGCGTCCCAGGAATCCATAAAAAATAAAGGAAAAGAAATCAGAATTAAATAATGATGGAATTAACAACAATCAATAACGACAAACAAAGCCTGAATAATGTAAAACTGGGCAAGAACACACGGATTTTTAATTTTGTGAATGCCTACGGCTGCAGCATCGACGACAATTCAAAAATCGGCGCGTTTGTAGAAATTCAGAAAGGTGCTTTCATAGGAAAAAACTGCAAAATATCAAGTCATAGTTTTATTTGTGAAGGCGTACATATAGAGGACAATGTTTTTATCGGTCACGGGGTCATGTTTACCAACGACTTGTTTCCAAAAGCGACCAACGCAGATGGAAGTCCGCAAATGGAAGCAGACTGGAAGGTCATCGAAACGAAAGTAAAAAAGGGAGCCTCCATCGGCTCGAATGCAACCATATTGTGTGGTATTACGATTGGTGAGAATGCACTGATTGGAGCCGGTTCCGTTGTTACCCGGGATGTTCCGCCGAATACGGTCGTAGCCGGCGTTCCCGCAAAAATTATAAAATCAATTTAACCCGCATCCCAGCATTATGGAAAAAAGAATTACCTGTTTAGACCTGAAGGGACAACACCAGCAAATAAAAAAAGAGGTTTTTGATGCCTTCGAGAAAGTGTACGAACAAACTGCCTTTTCGGGAGGGCCTTTTGTAGAAGAATTTGAAAAAGATTTCGCTTCATTTTGCGAAACCAAATATGCCGTGGGCGTGAACAACGGAACCACGGCTCTGCATTTGGCTATGATGGCCCTGGGTATCAGTGCGGGGGATGAAGTGATCATTCCGGCAAATACCTTTATTGCGACGGCTTGGGGCGTATCTTATACCGGCGCAATCCCGGTATTTGTTGACTGCGATCCGAAAACCTGGGAAATACAAGCCTCACAACTGGAAGCTAAAATAACTTCAAAAACAAAAGCGGTCATTGGTGTACACCTCTACGGACAGCCATTCGATATCAACGCCGTACAGGCGGTATGCAAAAAACATAACCTGTTCCTGATCGAGGACGCGGCGCAGGCCCAGGGTGCCGCCTATCTGGGCAAACCCGTTGGCGGGTTCGGAGAAATGGCCTGTTTTAGTTTTTACCCCGGAAAAAACCTGGGGGCCTGCGGGGAAGCGGGTGGACTTACCACAAACAATCAATCGTATTATAAACATCTGCAAAGCCTTCGCAACCATGGTTCCGTCGTAAGATATTATCACGATGAAATAGGATTTAATATGCGCATGGGTGGCCTGGAGGGCGCTTCGCTAAAGATCAAATTAAAATACCTGCCGGAATGGAACCAAAAAAGAAGAGAAATTGCAGGGAGGTATCATGCTGAACTAAAAAATCCTAAAATCAGTATGCAGGTCCAGCCGGAGGGACACAATTCCGTATTTCATCTTTTTGTAATCACAACTGAAAACCGCGATGAACTGATGAAGTATCTGAACGGGAAAAATATTTTTCCCGGACTACATTATCCCGTTCCCTGCCATCTTCAAAAGGCTTATGCCGGTCTGGGTTATAAAAATGGCGACTTTCCGCATTCCGAGTATCTGGCAAGTCATTGCCTGTCCTTGCCGATGTATGCCGAACTCACGGACGCGGAAGTAGATTATGTGATTAAAACGCTGAATAGTTACTAAGAATGCTCATCGATAAATTGGTCCGGCAGGTAAAAGCCCTGCAGCTTGATTTAAAAGGTAAAACCGTTTTAACGGAGGCTGCCACTGGTGCGTATATCGTTACACCTGTTATAGCCGCCATCGCCGGCGCCAAAGTCTTTGCCTATTCAAAAACAACACGATTCGGAAAGGTGGAAGATGTGTTTGCAAATACAAAACTATTGGCGGACTCATTTAATGAATTCCCGCTGGATATTCATTTTACCGAAAAACTCAGCCCGGAAATCATAGCAGGTGCTGATATGATCACCAATTCCGGTCACCTGAGACCCCTGAATGAAATTATGCTGGAGCATGCAAAGGATGAAGTGGTTATTCCCCTGATGTATGAAGCCTGGGAATGGCGGAACGCGGACATGGACATTCAGTATATCAGAAAACGGGGATTCCGCATCGGAGCGACCAACGAAAGACATCCCGATGTGGATGTTTTTAGTTACCTCGGGGATATGGCGATCAAACAGATTTTTGATGCCGGCCTTTGTCCATATAAAAACAAATTCATCCTGCTTTGCAATAATGATTTTGGTCCCTTTATCGCAAAGGTCCTGGCGGGCATTTGCGACGGTCTGGCTGTTATAGACAAGGATGAAAACAAGAAATCGTACAATCTGAGTCAGATAGACTGGATCGGCGGTTTTCCCGATATGAAGATTCCTGAATCCTACCGGAATGCTGAGGCCATTTTATTTACGGCTTATCCTTTTGATCAGAATTGGATCGGAGAAAAAACCGCAATCAACATTCAACAGATCCAATCCCAGTTGTCGGATCCGTATATTCTTCGATACGCAGGCGATGTAGATGAATCCGTTTTATCAAAAAAGGGGGTTCGGTATTTTCCGTCGCATGTTCATAGCGGGCATATGGGCATCCTGCCCTCGGCCATCGGAAATGATCCCATCATCCGGTTACAATCTGGCGGACTGAAAGTGGGAGAATTATTATTAAAGAAAAAAACATCCTACCAGGGAAAAACACTGGTTGAAATAATGGAATAACTCAAAACCGGTGTAATGATTTCAATCAGGGGAATAAAAACAATTCTTGAGGAAATTACTGAAGCAGACGCGGCGGATATTGCAAAACTGAGAAATGATCCCGCAAATAACAAATTCCTGTTTCAAAACGAAATTTCGATTGTGGATCAGGTAAGCTGGATAAATAAAAACAGGAACAGAACAGATGTTAAAAATTTTAAAGTCACCAATACCGGCAATGAATTTAAAGGAACCATTTCCATTTATAATATTCTCGACAAAAAAGGGGAATTCGGAAGATACATAGTTACAAACCCGATAAACGCTATTGAGGCCGAATATCTTCTGTTGAAAATCTGTTTTGAAATGCTTGGATTGAACACCGTGTACTGTCAGACAAACTATGAAAATAAAGCCGTATGGGGTCAGCACGTCAAATTGGGATTTAGGGAAACAGCGACAAAGGAAGTATCCGTCGGCAGTCACGCAAATATTTTAGTAAAAGCAGTAATCCAGGAAATCACGGCAGAAGAATTCAGGACATTCAACTATGACAAAGTTTTAAAATTGATTAAATATTTTTGAATTTCAAATGAAATTGCACCACATCGGTTATGTTGTAAATGATATTGCAGGATATGAAAACAATCTCCTCTTTGAACGAAAAGAAAAAGAGATATTTGATCCGGTTCAAAACAGCCATATGGCATTGTACAAGAATTTCAGCGACTCCTATATTGAACTCATTCATCCTGTCAACGAAGAGTCATTTACATATAATTTCTTACAAAAAAAAGGAAGCGGGTATCATCATCTTTGTTATGAGGTATCTTCAATAGAAGAAATGAAAAATATTGCCGGGGAACAAAAACTCATCCTGGTAAAGGGGCCACTGCCGGCCATTCTTTTCGACAACAGGGAGGTCTGGTTCTATTATTCGAGAAATAAACAAATTGTTGAATTTGTCATATAACTGCAAATGAAATTAGCCGTCATATCGGATATAACCTTTGAGCCTATTCTGAAACAAATGGGTAAAAACGCTGATTTTAGCATTCAAACCTATGTTTACTCCGATCAGATTGTTTCAGAATTAATTAAACCAGACTTAATTTTGGATGAAGTGGATGTTTTAATCATTCATTTCGACAGTTTTTTCTACAGATATACGGATGCTTATATTACAGAGATATTGACGGCAGTAAACACTCTGTCTGCCCGGTTTAGCGGAAACATCCTGCTTTCCAATAATCTGGCGAATGGCAGGCACGGTTCCATCCTGAAAACCAATATCGGCCAGCAGGAGCAGGTGATCATCGAGCTTGATAAAGAGGTTAGGGGGATACTTCAGACAACCAATGTGTACTTTTATGATGTAAAAAAATTAATGACCCGGATCGGCCAGCATAACGCATATAATTTTAAATTGGGTTTCTTATATCAGATGCCCTATACAAAAGATTTTATAAGTTTACTTTCTTCGGAACTGACTTCCTTCGTCAATTTTCTAAGCGCTCCCGAAAAAAAAGCAATTTTTGTTGATTGTGATAATACACTATGGAATGGAATCCTGGGGGAGGACGGGCTGGAAGGGATACAATGCGACCGGAACGCCAAAGGGGTGCTCTTTTTTCAATTTCAGGAATTCCTGCTGGAAAAGAAAAAAGAAGGGTTTATCCTGGGGCTGTGTTCAAAAAATAATGAAACGGACGTAAAAGAAGCCTTTGAAAAATTGAACATGCCATTAACATGGGATGATTTCCTTATCAGAAAAATTAACTGGCTGAATAAATCTGAGAATCTCAAAGAGGCGGCAACAGAATTGAACATCGGGGTGGATTCACTTATTTTTATAGACGACAACGATTTTGAATTACGATCAGTTAGTACACTGACTCCCGAAGTCAAAACCCTGAAGCTGACAGATGACTATCCCTCGTTTCTGATTTTGTGTGATAGTTACTTTTTCAAAAGAAAAAGGCTTACCAGGGAAGACCTCGAAAAAAATGAACAATATTTAGCCGAACAGCTGAGAAATAATATCAAGGCCAATGTTCAATCGTTTGAAGACTACCTGGAAAGTCTGGCTATCAAATTGGACATTACGATCAATAACAGCACCGATTTAGTCAGATTGACCCAATTAACGGAAAAAACAAATCAGTTCAATTTTAATAAAGAGCCTTTTAGCATTCCCGCACTTGAAAAATTTATTGCGGCAAATAACCTGGTATATGGCCTGCGGGTGTCGGATAAGTTCGGGGATTATGGTTTAGTCGGATTGATATTGATGGAAGTTCAGCAAAAACAGGCCACACTTCGTAATTTCCTGCTAAGTTGCAGGGCGCTGGGCCGTCTGATTGAAGACGACTTTTTAAATTATGTTTTAAATGACCTCAATGAAAGAGGAATAGAATTGCATGAGATCGTTTTTAAAGAAACGCCTAAAAATGCACCAGCAAGGACTTTTTTTGAAAAATTCAAAAAAACAAAAACATCAGCCGGATACTCCCCTATTGCTCATCGCTAAAAAATACCTGACAGCAAAAACCATGAACGACAATAATACAGGCACCACACTGAAAAAGGTTCAGCAATTATTTAAATCCGCTATGGGAGACGAGGTCGAAGTGGATATGAACACTGAAAAAGATATGATCAGGGATTGGGATTCAATAAACCATCTGAATTTGATCGTAGAATTAGAAAGTGAGTTTAATCTTGGGTTGTCCATGGAAGAGATTGAAAAACTCAGCTCGGTGAGGCAAATAGTTGATTTAATAAATTCCAGGAAAGGATAATAAAAACATCAATACACCCATGAATGTGAAGATCAGCATTATAAGTCCATTCTTTAATGAAGCGGGAAATATAGGAAATTATATCAGCTCGCTGAATAACTTTTTTATAGACAAACCCTATGATGCTGAAGTCATCCTGGTGGATGACGGCTCCTCAGATAATTCCATTCAATTGCTGGAAGAGCAAATATTTGGCAACTACGATATTAAATTGATCAAGCTTTCAAAAAACTTCGGAGCCCAGGCAGCGGTGAGAGCCGGCATAAAACATGCAACCGGGGACTACATTACGTTTCTGCCTGCTGATTTACAGGATCCCCTCGATTTAATTGACAGAAGTCTTGAAATAGTAAAAGAAAAAAATATTGATATCGTATATGCTTTCAGGAAAACGACCAATAACTCTTTTTTTGAAAGTACATTTTCCAAGTTCTACGCCTATATGATGAAGAAATTCGTGAATGCAAAATTCCCGGGAAAGGGTTTTGATATCGTATTCTTTAATAAAAAAGTAAAATACAACCTGGATCAGAATATTGAATTAAATTCCTCCATCCAGTTACAGATTTTAACGCTGGGATATAATTCAGAAAATATTTACTATGATAAGCAGGAACGGAAAGTGGGAAAGTCGAAATGGACATTTTCAAAAAAAATGAAACTGTTTATTGATTCTTTTGTAGCATTTTCTTTTGCCCCTATCCGGCTGGTTTCCATGGTTGGCATTTCGTTTTTTATTGTTGGTGTGTTTTGGACAACCTATATCATTTTGCGAAAATTAATATTTAATGATCTGGCGTCCGGTTGGCCGGCGCTAATGTCAATCCTTACCATCGGGTTTGGTATTACAAATATTTCCCTGGGTATTATCGCGGAATATTTATGGCGAACATTAGACGCCAGTCGGAAAAGACCATTGTTTATTATTGATGAAGTCATTCAACTCAAACAATCTTGATAAAAGCTGTCTTATTCTGTTTTTTTTACGCTGTACTGAATGTTTCAGGCGCCGCCATCATTAAATGGAATTTAAAGGGAAAAGTCTTAAATGAATTCAGCCAGTGGGTCAGCTTCCTTTTGAAAATTGAGGTCATTGGTGCTTTTTCCCTGATATTCATTTCTGCGCTGGTCATGTTTAAGGCACTGTCTTCGGCAGATTTTACATTTGTAATTCCCGTATCAGCCGGGATCAATTTTGTACTTACCCTTGTGGCAGGGTATTTTATTTTTAAGGACAAAATCAATTTTGTTTCTTATGTCGGATTTGCGCTCATTTTATCAGGTATCATCTTATTAAGTATAAACAATGCCCGCCATGTATAACAAAGTAAAGGATAGTATCATTCTCGTAACCGGCGGCGCCGGATTTATCGGATCCTATGTGATAGAAGAACTTCTCCCCCTGCAGCCGAAAAAAATCATAATAATTGATAATTTAATCCGGGGCAGTCTTGCAAACATGAAGAACTACATTAAAAACCCGGTAGTTGAATTTCATAATGGCGATATCCGGGATTTAGAATTGCTTGAAAAATGCATAAAAGGAACGGATTATGTTTTTCATATGGCGGCACTTCGCATAAATTCCTGCGCCGCCAATCCAAGGGAAGGATTTGAAGTGATGCTCAAATCAACTTTTGAAGTGGCATCCCTGTCTGCAAAGCATCAGGTGAAAAAAGTAATCTATAGTTCCAGTGCATCTGTATACGGTCTTGCGCAACACTTTCCTACCCCGGAAACGGACAATCCGTATAACAACCAGACCTTTTACGGAGCCGCCAAGATGTGGGGAGAACAGCTTTTCCGGAGTTTTAAATTCATGTACGGGCTGGATTATGTCGCCCTGCGATATTTCAACGCCTATGGACCCCGTATGGATACAGATGGAAAGTATACTGAAGTCATGATAAAATGGCTGGATTGTATCCGAGACGGGAAAAACCCGTTAATTTTTGGGGATGGTTCCACAACAATGGATTTTGTATACGTAAAAGACATCGCCAAATCAAATATAGCCGCTCTGCAGGCAGACGTTTCCGATGAGGCTTTCAATATTGGCAATTGCGAAGAAACGAGCCTTAAAGAATTGCTGGATGTCCTGCTGAAAGTGAATCATTCATCCCTTACACCCGAATACAGGGAGGAAAATTCTATTAACCCGGTCAGCCGCAGACTGGCAGACATCGGCAAAGCAAAGGAGTTATTAAAATTCACGCCGACCATTACCCTCGAACAGGGTATGAAGGAATTGAGCGAATGGTATTTTGAAAAAATAAAATTAACTGTAAACGAATGATCCCGATAGCAAAACCTTACCTGACAAAAAAAGAAGCAAAAGCAGCTTATAATACGATCCTTACCGGATGGATCACACAGGGTCCGCGGGTGGCGGAATTTGAGCAAAAATTTGCCGCCTACACCGGTGCAAAGTATGCCGTGGCCGTTTCGAATTGCACAACCGCCCTGCACCTGGCCATGATCGTTGCTGGTATTGGACCGGGCGATGAAGTGATCTGCCCGTCTATGAGCTATATAGCAACAGCCAACGTGATAAAATACGTGAAGGCAATTCCGGTATTTGCAGAAATTAATCCCGACAATTACAACCTGGATATATCAGACGTGGAGAAAAGAATAAATGCAAAAACAAAAGCCATTTTATTGGTTCACCAGATCGGCATGCCGGCCGATATAGATGCATTTAAGGATCTCGCGGCAAAACATAATCTGCATCTTATCGAAGACGCCGCCTGCGCCGCAGGTTCGTCTTATAAAGGGTCAAAGATTGGCAGTCATTCGGACCTGGTTTGCTTTTCCTTTCATCCCAGAAAAGTGATTTCAACCGGAGACGGGGGCATGATCACAACCAATAACGAAGCTTATTATAACCGGCTTAAATTGCTCCGCCAGCATGGTATGTCTGTAAACGACCGGACCAGGCATGAATCATCAAAAATAATATTTGAAGATCATCTCGAAGTCGGATACAATTACCGGCTTACAGATATTCAGGCATCCGTTGGCATTCAGCAATTGGAAAAAATTGACTGGATAGTAGGGAAAAGAAGAAAGATCGCCTCCAAGTATCATAAAGCCTTCAAAAAAATCCCCGGCATTCAACTGCCCTTGGAAAAAAAAGGATATTTTAGTAATTATCAATCCTATAGTATATTTCTTACCGATGATTGCCCCCTCAACCGGAATGAGATCATGCAGAAAATGCTGGATGCCGGAATTTCAACAAGAAGAGGAATTATGACATCGCATAGGGAAACAGCTTATAAAACGGAATATGCCGGCCTGTCCTTGCCCGTTTCAGAAAAAGCCTGTGACAGAAGTATTATCCTGCCTCTGTATGTACCCATGAAAGATGAAGACATAGAGAAAGTGATTGCAACTTTAAAGTCCATTCTGAAATAAATATACCGGGCGCGACAATTTTATGATATTCATTTTATCATGAATAAATACCTATGCGAGCGCCCATCATTAAATGAATAAGTCCTCGTTTATTTTCTTTCGTACGTTATTGTGGTTATGGGATATTATTTCTCTGAACTCAATATTGATATTTGCAAGCCTTTCCATATTCAGGGCAGACGCAATCAATCAAAAGGAATACCATTTATTTTTTGCAGTATTCAACCTCTCCTGGATGACTTCCGTGTATCTTACCCAGTTGTACATGAGCAAGAACTGGCTCGATTTTGAAATTTTCTTTAAGAGGACCTTTAAATGTTATGTCTTTACTACGACAAGTCTCTTCCTTTTTATTTTTATATACCATTATCAGTTCTCCCGTTTCTTTGTCCTGTTTTGTTTTACAGGATTTGCCACCATTTTACTTTTTAACCGGATCGTTTTTAATCTGCTGGTAATTTCCCTGCGGAGCAAATTCAGGCTTGCCAAAAATGTTATTATTCTCGGTTATAATGAAGTTTCCATGCGCCTGATCGATTATTTTCAGAAAGAAACCAAGTTGGTCAAACTGGCGGGTTGTTTCGATGATAAGGGAAATATTGAAGATTCCCCTGAACTAAGGGTATTTAGTAACCTACAGGATTGCATGGATATTGCTAAAGAACATGAGGTAACCGAAATATATTCAACCCTGATTCCTGAACATTATCCCTATTTGCTTGAATTGGCCAAAGAAGCGGAAAAACAATTCGTATACTTCAAATTTGTGCCGGATTATCACATATTTGTTAACCGAAACATTTATGTTGATTTCTTAAACGACATACCCGTTTTATCCTTAAGGAAAGAGCCCTTGGAGGATACCGGAAACAGAATTAAAAAAAGAGCGGTCGATATTATGTTCAGCAGTTTTGTTATTATTTTTATTCTTTCCTGGCTGGTTCCTCTCCTTGCCATCCTGATCAAACTGAATTCCCGTGGCCCTGTTTTCTTTATCCAGCTCCGGTCCGGCAAAAGCAATCAGCCTTTCCGCTGCTTAAAATTCAGGAGTCTGCGGGTAAACGATGAAGCCGATTCCCGCCAGGTGAGCAGGAACGATAACCGCCTTACGAGACTGGGAAAATTCATGCGCAAAACAAATATTGATGAACTGCCCCAGTTCTTCAATATATTTCTGGGGGACATGTCCGTAGTTGGCCCCAGACCGCATATGCTCAAACATACAGAACATTTCGCCGAATTGTATAAGGAGTATATGATCAGGCATTTTGTAAAACCCGGACTTACCGGATGGGCACAGGTTAATGGCTACCGGGGCGAAATCAAGGACAATGAATTCCTGCGAAAAAGAGTCGAGTACGATACCTGGTATATGGAAAACTGGTCCCTGTATTTGGATATGAGGATAATTATTATGACAATCCTGGTAACCATTAAGGGAGACAAAAATGCATTCTAGGAGATTTTACGGCGTGCAGCGTTATCCGGATTCAAAACAACTTTATTTTGAAGGACATACCAGGTCGCAATAAATAAAACAAAATACTCGATCAATAAGAGCAGGCCCAGCAAATAATTACTGAAATGAGAATACAGATAAAGATATTTGAAATGATTGCTCATTAATCCAAAGAAAGGTATGGGCGTGTGTCCGCTTTTAACGGTATGGTCCGGCAACGACCAAAAAAAACGAAAGGAAATGGTTTGTAGAATAAATAAAACATACAGCCACCATCTTTGAGAAGAATTAAATATTCCTTTTATTGAAATTCCCAATAACAATAAAATAACCGGAAACCCCGACATTAACAATATGCGTTCGGTATCCGTTCCTCCAATAAATCCAAACAGCAGGGATATAATCAATAATACTCCTAATTCCTGTCTCTCCCACAACAAGGACTTATATTGTCTGTAAAAAAATGGCACCAGTAGAATCACTGGTCCGAAAGCAATCAGAACCCCCAGCAAATATTCAGGTAAAGATTTAGTAAAAAACCACGAAAGCACATTTTGTAAATAGGAATAGCCATTCAGATCAGTTACAACAGTGAGTTTTCTGATCATCATATTAATAAGTAATATAAAAATAAGAGGAATAAATAAAAACAGGGTTTGCCATATAAAATAGAGTTTCCCTGTTTTTTTCAGCAGCTGAATTCCGTGGGATATTTTCACCGCACCCGAAAAAAAATGTACATTCTTAAATGGATTGAGAATAAAGAATGGCAATAGGCAAAGAATGGCATTTGATTCTCTGAACAATGTGCCTATAGCAATGACCAGGGCATATGCGGTTATATAAATTATAAATGCCCGGTTATTTTTATTGGAATATGATTTTCGAACGCCATGTAACAACAACAATCCGCCGACGAACCAGACGGCTCCCCAGGCGTCTGAGGTCAATGGCACATAAAACGAATATCGGACAGGCGCATACCATGCCATCATAAATAAAAAACACAACAGTGCGCAGATCCAGAATTCCTCAAAAAATAATTTCAACCAGAAAAACAAAAGGACTACAGTAATAAAAGCACCGATCAGATTTATATATAACGCGCTATCTAAAATATTTTTACCGGTGAAATTCGAATAAGCAGCTATTAAAAAGGGGGTTCCTACTCTCCTGACAAAAGGAAGTTCACCGGCGACAGGCCTCACCCCTGCCTGTATCTGCTCAGTCATCTTGTAATAATATATCCCGTCCCATCCCTTTCCCTCATTCAGCGTGATTCTCTGCTGCCCCCTGTAAATCAAACAAATTGTAAAAAAAATTACTGAAATGATAAGTATCTCGTAAAATTTTTTCATATTATTCAAGTATTTCTAAAACTACTATAATCTTCCCTAAAATGTATTAGGCTATCAAAAATGATAGCCTAATAACAGATTATATGATTATGGTTTTATAAAATGGTCATCTTCCGGACGATCGTTTGACCCAGGGCGTTCAATTTATAGTAGTAGATACCTGAACTCAACCCGTTCCGGTTCACTTGTACATTATATGTGCCGGGCATTTTAAATTCATCCATTATCTGTTGTACGGGTTTGCCCATCTGATCGTACAACAGGAGTTGCACCCTGCCGGACTTAGGAATCACGAAATTAATTATTGTACTATTATTGAATGGGTTTGGACGGTTCTGCATCAGTTCCAGCGACAATTCACTTCCAAAACCAACCTGGACAACTTTTGATATTTGAGAATTACCGTCATAATCTATCTGCCGCAAGCGGTAATAATAGGTTCCCTCCGGCAAATCCTTGTCGATATACTGATAATTTACACTGATCTGGCTGTTACCAACACCTGCAACAAAACCGATAGGGGTCCAGCTTGAATTATTCGTGCTGCGTTGTATTTCGAAACCTTTATTATTTTGTTCGTTCGCAGTTGTCCATATTAATTTTATATCATCTCCCTGTCTGGACGCGCTAAAGTTCAGATACACTACGGGCAATGGCTCACTGCCTTCGGTAAAAATTGCATCCACCCAGTAATTCGGCGCACCTCCGGAGGATATGCTGTTTGGGAAAGAAGGAGCCGGAGTATATTTAAATATCCCATTCGGTCCGTCTGTCCCGTCAGCCAATGCTGTTAAAGGACCATTTACAACTGCCGTTATAAAATAATCAGGCGTCCCCACATAGTTACCCAGACTGCTAAAATAGGCAGCTATATAAGTTGTGTTCGCAATGATGGCTACCGGAGTATTAAAAAATACTTCCTGCCAGCCCGTATTTGATTCTCCACCAAAAGTGGCTTCGGATAACAAGGTTCCATCAGCAGCAAACAAATCTCCGATATGTGTTCCTGTGTTACCGGTGGTTTTGTAAAACCGGACTCCTGTAATAAAACCCGCCGCACTGCTACGGAATTTAACGCCCAATTCAATTCCTCCCTGTCCATCATTACCGGTGACTTCTGTTGGTGTCTGGGTAGTGAATATGGTAATGGCTTCTCCTGCATTTATAACATATACGGTTACCAGGGAAGTGCTGACACCGGAATTTACCGACAACTGGAACACGTAGATGCCGTGAATCAGCCCGGAAATATTTGTGCTTACCGCTAATGGTGTAGCAATGGCTGGTGTATTCGGTCCTGAAACAAATGTCCAGGTATAATCTGTGATCGTTCCTGTGGAACCACTGCCATTCAGTGTGGTGGACGAAGTGGGTAATGTAAGTGTTTGATTAATTCCCGCGTTCGCTGTGGGAGGCGGTACAGGATTTACAATGATGGTTACCTGCGCTGTACTTGCACCGCTGTTTAATGAGAGTTGAAATACATATGTACCCTGAACCAATCCCGTAACCGTTGTAC
>Ga0209863_10000085_pt1 | contig 56592 bp, 43 predicted proteins | sample OrgsoiDNA2013046_FD_185796 | JGI IMG/M metagenome (GOLD analysis project Ga0209863, IMG submission 185796) | Permafrost soil microbial communities from the Arctic, to analyse light accelerated degradation of dissolved organic matter (DOM) -... | ecosystem: Environmental > Terrestrial > Soil >...
CACAATTGAAGCGCTGGCACTGGCGATTGAAGCCAAAGACCAAAATACGCACGCCCACCTGCAACGAGTGCGCATCTACGCGGTAGAACTGGCGAAGAAGCTGCGCCTTCCGCAAGAGGAGATCGAGGCCATTCAGGCGGCGGCGCTGCTCCACGACATCGGCAAGCTGGCAGTCCCGGAACACATCATTTCCAAGCCCGGGAAATTGAGTCCGGAAGAATTCGAGAAGGTGAAGATCCACCCGTTGGTCGGCGCGGAAATCCTGGAGCGGGTGAATTTCCCTTACCCCGTGGTCCCGATTGTCCGGGCGCACCACGAGAAATGGGATGGTACCGGCTACCCGGTGGGTTTGAAGGGCGAGCAGATTCCGATTGGCGCGCGGATTCTGTCGGCAGTCGATTTTCTGGATGCGCTGGCCTCCGACCGGCAGTACCGAAAAGCTCTTTCGATGGACCAAGTAATCGCGCGCATTCACGAGGAATCGGGAAGGTCGTTCGACCCGAGCATCGTTGATATTCTGTGCGCAAGCTGCGCGGAACTCGAAGCGCGGGTTCTGGCCCAGGCTCCCGCCGCGGATTACAGCGGCCTCTCCGTCAACGTGAAAGTGGAGAGAGGGCTTACGCCGTCGGCCGGCTTTGAATCCACGGACGTGAAGGAAGCCCCGAAACGGCATGAGGGCGGGTTCCTGTCCTCGATTGCCGCGGCCCGGCATGAGGCGCAGACCTTGTATGAATTGAGCCATGAACTCGGCGCATCGCTGAGCCTGGATGAAACGCTCTCGGTTCTGGCGGTGAAATTGAAGCGCTTGGTTCCGTATGATTCGATCGCTGTGTATGTGTGCGAGGAAAATCATCTCCGCCCACAGCACGTGAGCGGCGACAACTTCCGACTGTTTTCCTCGCTGCGAATCCCGCTGGGGGAGGGCGTTTCCGGCTGGGTGGCGCAGAAAGGCAAGCCCATCATCAATGGCAATCCTTCGGTGGAGCCCGGGTATCTGGATGACCCGACCAAATTCAGCACCCTGCGCTCGGCGCTGTCGGTTCCCCTCGAGGGTCTAGCTGGCGTGATCGGGGCGCTGACGCTCTACCGTGCGGAGCCCGACGCTTTCGATACAGATCACTTGCGGATTCTGCTGGCCATCAGTTCGAAGACGGCGCTTTCTCTCGAGAACGCTCTGAAGTACCAGCAGGCGGAAAGCTCCGCGACGACGGATTACCTGACGGGCCTGCCGAACGCGCGATCCTTGTTTCTGCATCTGGATCACGAACTCGCTCGCTGCAAGCGCAGCGACAGTACCGTAACCGTCATGGTGACCGACCTGGACGGCTTTAAACAGATCAACGATCGCTTCGGGCATCTGGAAGGCAATCGCGTACTCAAGCTGTTTGCCCAGAAAGTCAAGGATATGTGCCGGGAGTACGACTACGTCGCGCGCATGAGCGGGGACGAATTTGTGGTGGTGTTGCCGGGACTTTCCTCCGACGCAAGCCTCACTCGTATGGGGCAATTGATGGATCTGGCAAAGGCCGTGGGCCGGGAAGTCACCGGCGAGGACATCCTCTCCCTCAGCGTGGGACAGAGCCGCTATCCAGGCGACGGCATGGACGCGGAGCAACTGCTGGCGGAAGCGGACCGGCGCATGTATGTCGTCAAGCAAGATCATCATCGGGAAATGGGGCTGGCTGCGCACGCGGCGGGCTCGCTTTCTTCCTAATTGTCTGAAAGAGGCGCCGCGAGATGCGACCTGTTGTGGTTTTGCTTGCGAAACACGCCGCGCGAATCCTGCTGATCACGCTGGCGGGCGGATTTCTGGCCCTGGCCTTGACGCGACTCGCTCCCAGCGTGGATGAGCGCGAGTTCGATATTCGTCTGAGCGACCAGAGCCGGGCGGCGATTCGCCAATCGCACGAAGCGGAGCGGAATATTTTTCATTTCTATTGGACTTGGCTGCGGGGAATCGCGCACGGAGATCTGGGCGTGTCGCCAACCCTGAACCGGCCCGTAACGGAGTTGCTTTCCGAGAGACTGCCGGTGACCGGGCGTCTGTTGGGTTGGGGATTGCTGACAGGTTGGGCGTTGGGTTTGGGGTTGGCTGTGCCGCTGGCGTTTTTCCGAGGTCGCATTTTCGACTTGGGCGCTAGTGCGCTGGCGGCTCTGTTCTTGTGTCTTCCGGCGGCTGTGCTGGGACTTCTGTTTGTATTGCTGCGGGCTCCGGCGGCGCTGGCTTTGGGGCTGTTAGTGTTTCCAAAAATCTTTCGTTATGCGCGGACTCTGCTGCAACAGAGCGCGAATTTGCCGCACGTATTGACGGCGCGGGCTAAGGGGTTGAGCAGCGTACGAATCTTGTTGTGGCACTATCTTCCGCCCGCGGCGGGACAGTGGCTGGCCTTGCTGGCGGTTTCGATTCCTGTAGCGCTAAGCGCGGCCGTGCCGATTGAGGTTGTGTGCGATCTCCCCGGAATCGGACAGCTCGCCTGGAAAGCAGCGTTAGCCCGCGATTTGTACTTGCTCGTTTGTCTCACTGGAATTGTGACCTTGACGACCGTAGTGGCGAAATCCGCTTCCGACGTACTCGGCGAAAGCTTGAGGGTCGCATGAGCGGCGCACACAGCCTGCTGCGGTATATCTCGATCGGGATTTTGGGAGTGGTGTTTCTGGCGAGCCTGTTTGCTGGCAGCCTGGCTCCGGCTCCGTATGCAAAGCAGTTTCGCGAAGATCCCGACAGTGCGCCTTCGCGGCAGCATTGGCTGGGGACGGATGACCTGGGGCGTGACCGGTTTTCGCGCGTTTTGTATGGCACTCGCATTTCGCTGCTCATGGCTCCCGCAGCCGCATTGCTGGCCTCTGCCCTGGCGGGACTGCTGGGCGGCGCGGCGGGCTACCTCGGAGGATGGACAGAACGAGGCCTGATGGCCGCAGCCGACCTGGTCCTTTCCCTGCCGTGGTTGTTCCTCCTGCTGGCGGTGCGCGCCCTGCTGCCTTTGAACGTTCCTCCACTGGAATCGGTTACGATTACGTTTTTGATCCTGGGCTGCCTGGGCTGGGCTGCGAGTGCGCGTGTGGTTTGCGCCGGGGCAAAATCCCTGCGCAATTCCGACTTCGCGCTGCAGGCTCGCGCTCAGGGATGCTCCGAGGCGCGGCTCTTGTTCCGTCACCTGGCGCCGAACCTGCGCCCGCTGCTCCTGGCGCAGTTCTGGATTTCCGTGCCCGTTTTCATTTTGGCGGAGGCGAATCTGGGAGTCCTCGGCCTGGGCGTTTCCGAGCCTCTCCCCTCCTGGGGGAGCCTGCTGCGCGAACTCGAAGGCTTGACGGCAATCTCAGGCAAGCCCTGGGTCTTCGTGCCGCTGCTGTTGTTGATCGTGTCGGTTACCGCTTTCCAGGCTCTGCTGCTGGATTCCGATACAGACCGGGAACTGAAACAAGGGATGTCTGCATGAAGCTTCGCGCGGTCTTATTCTCGTTATTGTTGCTGACTGCTGGAGCAGTCGCTCAGGGCGGAGGCCAGTTGCGCTTCTGTCTACGCAGCGATCCCAAAACCTTTGATCCCGTACTCGTGGAGGACGAGGCTTCCGAGCGAGTCCGTTATATTACCGGGGGCTTCCTCATCCGCCTCAACCGGCTCACCCAGGAACTAGAGCCGGAACTGGCCACCTCGTGGAAGATTTCAAAAGATGGCAAGACGATTTCTTTCGTGCTCCGCGAAGGCCTGCATTTCTCCGACGGAACACCCTTCTCGTCGGAAGACGTGGCATTCACGCTGCAACGCCTCATGGACCCGAATCTGCACTCGCCGACAGGGGACGCCTTCCGTTCAGCCGAAGGCAAAGTGCTGACGCAGGTGACTAGTCCGAACAAAGTATCCGTAACATTTCCCGCCGCCGTCGCAAGTCTGGACAGGAAGTTCGATCAAGTGGCCATCGCCTCCGCGAAGTCCCCGAAGAAAGAGATGGCGGTGCTGGGGCCGTTTTATATCGCCGACTACAAACCCGGCGCATATCTACAATTGAACCGCAACCCGAACTACTGGAAGCACGACGAGCAGGGACACGCGCTGCCGTATCTCGATTCGATCCGTCTGGACATTCAGCAGAATCGCGATACGGAGATGCTGCGATTTCTGCGCGGCGAGATCGATTTGATCGACACCGTGGACGCGGAATACTTCAACCGGGCGCAATCCGAACAGGCCGGAAGCGCGCACGATGCGGGAGTTTCGCTCGATCCCGAACAGCTTTGGTTCAACCAGACCGCAAAGTCTCCGATTCCGGCTTACAAGCGGGCGTGGTTCCGCTCGACGAATTTCCGCGTGGCGATCTGGGAAGCGGTGAATCGTGACGACATGGCGCGGATCGTATACCGGGGCCGCGCGCAGTCGGCGGTGGGCATGCTTTCTCCGGCGGACAAGTTCTGGTTCAACGCTTCCCTACGGACGCGGCCCTACGATCCGCAGGCGGCTCTAAAATTACTTGCGCAGGATGGTTTCCACCAGCAGAACAGGCAACTGATCGACCGCGACGGGCACGCCGTGGAATTCTCACTGGTCACTCCGGCCGGGAACAAAACGCGCGAACGCATGGCCGCAATGATGCAGGAAGACTTGAGCAAGATTGGGATCAAGACCAACGTGGTGTCGCTCGACTTCCCCTCCCTGATTGACCGCATTACGCGCACGTTCGACTACGAAGCCTGCCTGCTGGGCCTGACCAACATGACGCTGGGCCCGGATGCCCAGATGAATGTGTGGCTGAGTTCGGCGGAGAATCATCAGTGGAATCCCAGCCAAAAACAGCCGGAAACGGCCTGGGAAGCGGAGATTGACCGCCTCATGAGGGTACAAGCCTCCAGCCTCGATCCGAAAAAGCGCAAGGCAGCCTTTGACCGGGTGCAGCAGATTGCCTGGGAACAGGCGCCGTTTATTTACCTGGTGAACCGCCATGCTCTGTCGGCAGTTTCTCCCAGGCTGCATAACGTCCAGCCCGCCGTGTTGCAACCGTACGTGTATTGGAACATTGACCGCCTGTCGCGGAATACAGAATCGGCGAGCAGGTAAAGCTTTGGATACCCTGCTCACAATTTCGCTGTCGGCGCGCTACGGCAATAAGCCCGATGTCCTGCGCGAGGTTGCGTTCTCGATGGATCGCGGCGAGATTCTTGGCTTGGTTGGCCCCAGCGGTTGCGGGAAAAGTACGCTCTCGTTGGCCATTTTGCGCTTGCTGCATCTGAAGCGCGGCGAAGCGCGAGGTTCCATCGAATTCCAGGGTCGCGACCTGATGCAACTTCGGGAGCGTGAAATGCGGGAACTGCGGGGTAAGGAAATTGGGTTGGTCCTGCAGAGTCCGCTGGCCTCGCTGAATCCCGCTTTGCGGATTCGCACTCAACTCGAAGAAGCCTGGCGGGCGCATGTGAACGGGCCGAAGGAGGAATGTCAGGCGGCGATCCGGCAAATGCTGGAAACGGTGAGTTTGCCTTCGGACGAAGAATTCCTGGGACGTCATCCCTCGCAAATGAGCGTGGGCCAGGCGCAACGTGTGTTGATTGGCATGGCTGTGCTCCATCGACCGGCTCTGCTTTTGGCGGATGAGCCCACCAGCGCGCTGGACCCCGTCACGCAAGCGGAGATCCTGAAGCTTTTTGCGGACCTCAGCCACCGTTTCAACATGAGCATCTTATATATCTCTCACGATCTGCTGTCGGTTGCCGCAATTAGCCACCGTGTAGCGGTTTTGTCCGCGGGCCAAATCGTGGAATGCGCGGAGACCGCACAAGTGTTCCGGAATCCGCAGCACCCCTACACACGCGCTTTGGTGGATTCGATTCCCTTACAAGTTTTGAATGAGTTGGCTGGAAGACCTGCTGCACGAGGTGCGGCTTCGGGGCAAGGCCTTTAAGCTCGCTCAGGATGGACCTCACGGCCGGGCCAGCCGCGACAACACAAGCCTTACAGCAAAAGCTTTTCGGCTTGCTTCATGGCGTCGTAGATCTCGTCGAAGCTTTCAATGGCGAACAGGAGCTTGTGGATTTCGTCGACTTTTACCGGAGTGGCTAATACTTCATCCAGCGTGAAGTTGCGCACTTCACATCGCCCACTGATCACGTTTTCGCATTCGCCATGCGAGCTGATGACGCCGCTGCCATACACTTTCACTTTGCCATTCTGCCGGATCAGGCCAAACTCCACCGTATACCAGAACAGCCGCCCAATCTTTTCCAGCACGTCCTTGTCCTGAACGCGGGCACAGACCGCGCCGTAGTGTTGCAGGAAGTCGCCAAAAACCTTGTGTGCGTGCATGGGCACGTGGCCGAAGACATCGTGAAAAATGTCAGGCTCGGGCGTGTAATCCATCGAGTCGCGATCGCGCAGCCAGGTTGTGGTGGGAAAGCGGCGCGCCGCCAGCATTTCGAAAAACGCATCGGGCGGCATGAAGCCACTGACCGCAGTCGTCTCCCACCCGGTGCGAGGCGAGAGGCGCCGAGCTATATCGCGCAAATTCGGAATCTGGTCGGAGCGGAGGCCAATCACGTCGTAGCCGTCGAGATATTCATCGCACGCCCACTCTTCAAGTTGCGGGAGGCGCCGGCCAACAAGTTCCTTCCACACCGACTGGTTCTCCGGCGTGTACTTGCTGTAATCCTGCTCGATGAGAAACGGATGCGCGAGCTGGAGGGTTGTGGCGGCCATGGACATTCTTCTTTAAGTGTAGAAGCAGCGAGGCGAGAGCAACAGGGAGAACTGTTATCTCGGCGTTACTTTAGGGTGCAGATATGTGGACAAGAGTGCCCATAAACTTTACGATCGTAATGGGACGAGGAGATAGTCGTGGCTTTCGGCAATCCCCACAAATTGCTCGACCACATGGGCTGGCGCATCCTGGATCTTTTGCAGCAGGACGCCCGCATCTCTTTTTCAGAACTGGGCCGCCGCATTGGCTTATCGACCCCAGCCGTGACGGAGCGTGTCCGCCGGATGGAAGAATCGGGCATCATTGCCGGCTATCACGCGTCGATCAATCCGGCGAAAGCCGGGTTCCCGCTGGTGGTCTACATGCGCCTTGCCATTTCCGGCGGGGAGAATATGGTCAGCCGGGCTACGGTTGCCCTCAAGAAAATTCCGGAGATTGTCGAGTGCCATCGCGTCACGGGGACGGATTCCTTCATTTTGCGAGCTGGGCTGCTCTCTGTTGCTCATTTGGAATCTCTGATCGACCGGCTTACGCCGTTTGGCATGACCTCTACGTCGACCGTGCTCTCGTCTCCCATACCCTACCGGCCGTTTCGGGCTGACCATGCCGGAGCGTCACCGAGAACCGGGAAACCCTGACCTACACCGCCTGCCCGGCGCAAAACCCTGAGGCCCATGCCCACTGAAAGTTGAACCCGCCGAGGTGTCCGGTCACATCCACCACCTCGCCTATGAAATACAGTCCCGGCACTTTGCTGCTTTCCATGGTTTTGGCGGAGAGTTCGCGGGTATCCACGCCTCCCACCGTCACCTCCGCTTTGTCGTAGCCCTCCGTGCCGGCCGGGTTCAACTCCCAGGAGTGAGCGTGGCGTTCCATTTCAGCAATTCCGTGATTCGTCCAGTCCGCCGGCGGATGCAGATCGACCCACCGATCCGCCAGGCGATTCGGCAAGGCGAGGCGAAACGCCAACTTCGCGGCGGCTGCATCCCGGCGCGCGTTGCTCTGTAACGGCGCTGTGATGTCGAGGCCGGGAGCGAGATCGACATAGACCGGTGCAGGCGCTTTCCAATAGGACGAAATTTGCAGGATGGCAGGCCCACTCAACCCGCGGTGAGTAATGAGGAGCTTTTCCCGAAATTCCGGCGACGCCCTCCGTCCGACGGACACGACCGTTTCCGCCGACACTCCCGCCAAATCGCAATACCGCTCGCGATCCTCCGGATTCAGCGTGAAGGGCACCAGCCCAGGGTGGCATTCCACGATATTGAGTCCAAACTGGCGCGCCAAATCGTAACCGAAGGCTGTTGCGCCCATCTTCGGAATCGAGAGGCCACCTGTTGCGACGACCAGCGAACCCGCCCGAAACTGCATCCCGCTGGCGTTGACCAAAAACCCGTCGCCTCTTTGAACTTCCTCAACCTTCGAGTTGACCAGGATTTCGACGCCCGCCTCCCGGCACTCGCACTCCAGCATTTCGACAATTTCCCGCGCCGAACCATCGCAGAAGAGTTGACCCAGAGTTTTCTCGTGGCAGCGAATACCGTGCTTCTCCACGAGTGCAATAAAATCCTGGGGAGTGTAGCGAGCCAGCGCGGACTTGCAGAAATGCGGATTGGCCGAGAGAAAGTTTTCCGGCTGGCAGTGCAGGTTCGTGAAATTACATCTTCCGCCGCCGGAAATCAAAATCTTTTTCCCAATGCGCTCGGCATGTTCGAGCACCAGCACGCTGCGTCCGCGAAGCCCGGCTTCGCGGGCGCACATTAGCCCGGCGGCGCCGCCTCCCAGAACAATGACGTCGAAGCTTTTCTCCCTCAGCGCAAACTCCCCTGCTTTTTCCCGCTTTCCCGCCGCATTCAAACTATACCGCCGTGTCCGCTGATATATTGGATGGGTCTGCTTATCTCCTTGCATGCGAACTACCGCAACGGTTCCCAACCAGCGCGAAGCCGATCTCATCGCCCGCATTAAAGCCGGTGAACGCGATCTTTTTTACGAACTGATTCAGCCCTACCAGCGCACCGTCTATGCGGTGGCCTTTTCCGTGCTCGGCAATCCCAGCGACGCCGAGGATGCCGCGCAGGAAGCGCTTCTCAAGGCGCTCACCCACCTGGGGCAGTTTCGCGCCGAGGCCAAGTTCAGTACCTGGCTGGTGCAGATTACTCTCAACGAGGCCCGCCTGCGCATTCGCAAGGATCGCAAGGGGCTGTATTCGTCGATCGATGAGGGCGGCCAGGACGATGACGGCGAATATTTCCCCATCGATTACGCCGACTGGCGCGAGATTCCATCCGAAACCTTGCAGCGCAAGGAACTCAAAGAGGCGCTCGAGAAAGCGCTGGCGGCGCTGAAACCCATTTATCGCGAAGTGTTGGTCCTCCGTGACATTGAGCACCTGAGCATCACCGAAACCGCCGCGGCCCTGGAAATCACGGAGGCCGCGGTCAAGACACGATTGCTGCGGGCGCGGTTGATGATGCGCGATGCTTTAGCCCCAGGGTTTGATGGCAGTTGGAGCGTGGGCTCTCCGGCTTATAAGAAGGTCCGTCCGTTCTAGAGGAGAAACTCTACTTTGAGTGAGCACCATATCATCGAGATCAACTGTGAGCACGTGATCCAGGAGATCTCGAATTACATCGATGGCGAAGTCACGCCGGAGCTGCGCGCCCGCATGGAGGAGCACATCCGCGGGTGCAGGCATTGCGCCGCGGTTCTCGACGGGACATCCAACACACTGCGGCTGCTCGCGGATGGAAGAACTTTCGGCCAACTCTTCGAGCTACCGGCTGGTTTCAGCGAACGGTTGCTGCAGCGCCTCGCGGCCCATTTGTAGAGTACTGGAGCAGCCTACTGCAACCCGGACTGGGTCAATTTCACCGCGCAAAATAGGTTCGCGCCACAAGGCGCCGACCCACTCGTGAACATTGTGCCGAAATAAATGCTGTCTGCCTGTGGGCTGGGACTGGTGTTGTCGACGGTAATCCCGCTGGTGCCGCCGATTTCGTTGATGGCCGTGGCAGCCGGGGCTGTCGCGCTCGACGTTATCCGGCTGTTGACGTTAAACATCGACATGACGTTGGCGCCCGTCGTCGCATTCAGGGCTCCCACTCCGGCAAACAAGCGGTCGTTGGTACCGTCGTAAAACGACGTCAGCGGCGAGCAGATGCCGCCGGGATTGCCCGCGCCGTTGAAGGTAATGTTGTTGGACATGGCCGGCGTGGTGTTCATGACGCCAGCCGCCGTGAAGGTCAAAGTGTAAAGCGCCGGCTTCGAACCAGAGGCTGTCTGATTGCCGCAGGCGTAAAGCGAACCGCCGCTCGGCGAGGTGAAATAGGCATTGTCGAAGTCTCCGACCCAGATGTAGCTGTTGGTGTTCTTCAATCCGATCGGCGCGTCCACATGCGACGTCAATGCGAGCGGAATCTGCGAAACGATGGCGTTCGTGCTGGCGTTGTTATTATTCGAGAACACATACATGACGCCGTTTGTCGAATCCACCATGGGGGAAAGAATAATTCCGCCGGTCGTGGCGGAAATCTGCTGCGATCCCGAAGCGGTGAAAGACGCGGCCCCGGGAATGTAGCCGAAAACCTTCTTCCCGTCCGAAACGTAAACCTTGTTGGTCACCGAGTCGTAAACGGGGGACGTCAGCGCGGCTCCGGCCGTCACCGTGATGCAGTAGTCCAGCGTCGGAGTACCTTTGAAAACTCCCTTGACGTGGTACAAGACCCCATTGCCCGCCGTCAGGTACACCACATCGTTGCCATAGTCGACGTAAGGCGAGCCGTTGGGATCCGTGGAGCCGTTCGCCGTACAGCCCGCCGTCGTGATGTTGGTGTAATCGAGCGAGACCGCTGAAGAAGCGCCATTGGGTACTACTGCGCCGGTCGTCGCGTCCGTTCCCTGTCCAGCTCCCGCAGCCCAGGTCACGACGTGCAAGATGGCTCGCGTGTTCGTTTCAATGAAAGCGACTTTCTTCCCATCCAGCGAGATCGCCGGGGAAAGATCGCTGCCGCCCGTCCCCACAGCGTAGGACCACAAGAAGGTTGGCGTCGTCCGGTTGCAGAGCGAAGTTCCAGGACCAGAATACAGATTATTGAATGCAACTAAGTTTGCCTGTTTTCCCGCGCCCGCCGTCGAGTTGCCCAGCGTGATCGTGTACACAATAAAATCATTGGCGCAACTGGGAGTGGCGTTGATATCAAAAGTGAACTTGGCCGGAGCTTCCGCAAGGGGCATGCCACCGGTGGGGCCGAGGGACATTGCCCAGTCAACCTTCGAGTGGCGATTCTTGATCTTCGCCGGCACCCTCGCTGGCGGAAAATCGTTTCCCCGCCGGCTGCGCCCATCTTCGCCATCGAAGTCACCACTACGGGCGCCGTCTTCGCGCGCGTCGTCATCGTCCGGTTTTCGAGGAATGCGGCCCAACCCCAGCAGCCCAGCATTGCGCGACAGCCAGTTGTTCAAGCTGCGCGGATCGCGTTGCGTCGCGGCGATCGTTTCCGGCGACCCTCCATTGGTAAAGAGGATGTGGCGGTTACTCCAATCCTGAACTACGCTCAGCCGCAACCCGGTGCGTTCTGGCCCGTTCGCACCACCCTGCGTGGAATCTTGCGCGGCCATCCAGCCGCTACCTGCTAAACAAAGAAGCGCTGCCGCACAGCAGCGCCCGCGGATACTGAAAAACAAGGAACCCATTTGTCTCTCCCGGCAATCGCCGTGCTGCGGATCGCTACGGCGACTGGTGTGGCAAGTCGTTTGGTATGCCCAGTCTAGAAGCTGGCCGCCAAACAGCCAACGTGACCCTCGTCACCCAGACTAGCACCGGGAACCCCTAGCCGGATGCCACTTTCGCGCCAGTTCCCCTTCAATACTCCCTGTCGATGGAGATCGACCCATGGAAGTCGGTGTTGGGCACGACTCAAGGGGCCGGAGACTTGTTTCCTTCCGCAGCGCTTCTTCCCTCCACGATGAGTCGCCCATCGGGACGGCTAAAGACAAGGTCCACAAAACCGGCCTTCGTCAGCGCCCGTTGCAGGCCACGCCTCGTCTGAAACGATTCCGTCCGGCCACCGACGTGCAAAACCCGTCCGGTAAAGTATAGCCACAGCCCGTTAAACATCACGAACAGTCGAAAAAGCATGGCCACGGGCCGGGGCGCGGCCTTCCTCAATTCACTGAATGTAAAACGGAGAGCGTGAACGCTGAAAAATATGCTTCCTCCCGGGACCAGGACCCGGCGAACTTCCGCCAGCGTCTTGGGGATGTCCATATAAGGAAGAGCCACGGCCGAGACTACGCGGTCGAACGAAGCATCCGGAAAAGGCAGTTCTTCGCCGCGAGCGTGCCGAAACTTGCGATTCGGGAAGGTTTCCCGGGCAATGGCCAGGCTGGGCTCGTCAATGTCAACGCCGATCACATCGTCGCTGTCGGCAACATTCGCTCGAACGGGACACTGGCCCGTGCCGCAACCCAGATCGAGAACCCGCACCAGAAACTACCCTCCGCGCCGGGCTGAACGTCTGAGACGACGCATCCGGAACATTCTGAGTTTAGCAGACCTCTTTTCAACCAGGGTAATTTCTTGCTTTGGAAGCTAGGGGCGATTTGACCTGAGGAAGCCCGTGGGACTGGCCGCTCAGTCTTGCACTCATTCACCCTCCAAACGCAGCGTCCGAAGGGTCATTTTGGCCAACCCTTATGGTAAGGTGGTCCGGGTCAGATCCGGGGTCCACACGTTTTGCTTCACCCTGGACGGCAGCTCCCGAAGTCTGATTGCCCGAAGGTTGATTCCCCGAAGGCTAATTCTTGGACCCCGTCAAACCACGCCAGTTGCTCGGAGCATTCGACGCCACCATGATCGTCATGGGCGGCATCGTCGGCTCCGGCATTTTCATCAACCCCTACGTCGTTGCCCTCCGCGTGCACACTCCGTTTCTGATTCTGGGTGTCTGGTTCCTCGGCGGAGGTCTTGCCCTGCTCGGCGCGTTCATCTGGGCCGAACTCGCATCTCGCCTTCCGGGCGCGGGCGGCCAGTACCTTTATTTGCGCGAGGCTTATCACCCCTCGGTCGCCTTCATTTATGGATGGGTCCTTCTTCTCGTCACCCAGACCGGCGGGATGGCGGCAGTCGCGGTCACTTTCAGCCGCTACTATCGCGAGATCACCGGGTTCTCCGTCAGTGATGGTCCGATTGCGGCCGCAACTCTGCTGGGTTTGACGGCGATCAATTGCTTCGGAGTACGCGCCGGCAGCAATGTGCAGAGCGTCCTCATGCTGCTCAAGGCCGCTGCCATCGCCGCCATGGTCGTCGTGGGAATTCTCTGGGGCGGTGGCGCGGTGCACGGCTTGCCTTTGCTCGATCGTCCGGTTTCACTGGGACTCGGTAGTGCGATCGGCGCCGGCATGATTCCGGTTGCGTTCGCCTACGGTGGATGGCAGACCGCAAGTTTCGTGGCCGGCGAAATGCGCGACTCCCGCCGCGATCTCTCCCGCGGCCTCCTGGCCGGTGTGATCGGGGTCATCCTCCTCTATCTGGCGGTCAATTTTGTTTGCTTACGCGTCCTCGGCCCGGAAGGTTTGGCCGCCACCCGCACTCCCGCAACGGCAGTCATGCGCGCCGCCCTCGGTGAACGCGGTGCGCAGTGGATTGCGCTGGGCATCGCCATTTCCACCCTTGGTTTTCTCAGCCAGGGGATCCTGACCGCTCCCCGTGTTTACTACGCCATGGCTCGCGATGGTCTCTTCTTCAAAAGTGTGGGCTGGCTCTCTCCTCGAACCGGAGCTCCGGTCGTTGCCATAGTTCTGCAAGGAGTGACGGCGACCGTGATCGCGCTTTCGGGACGCTACGAGTCGATCCTGAACTACGTGATCTCGGTTGACTTCATTTCCTTCGGCCTCACGGCCGCGTCGCTGTTTGTGTTCCGGCGAAAAATCCAGGACTCGGCTCAGAAGCTTTACTTGGCCCCGGGCCATCCTTACACGACAGCTCTTTTTGTGTTGGCCTGTGCCGCCATCGTGATCGCTACCGTTGCCACTTTTCCGGCAAACTCCGCAATCGGCCTCATCATTTTGCTCGCTGGCTTCCCGGTATATTTGTATTGGAGCCGCCACGCGGATAAACGTGCGCGGCGAGACCCGCCAGCGCCGAACCCATGAGACATCGACACTCCGAGTACATGCTGTGGGCAAAGACGCAGAGCCGCGCCAAGTTCAATCTAGCGACGAGCGGCGTGGGCCCGTTTCCTTTAGCTGATCTTCCGGTAACCATCGATCAGATGGAGATCAACGGCGACAGCGCTTACGGCTACGCTCCTCTACAACAGGCCATCGCAAAGAAATGCGGAGTCGATCCCGACTGCGTCGTGGCCGCCGCCGGCACCTCCATGGCCAATCATCTGGCCATGGCCGCGCTGATCGATCCCGACGATGAGGTCCTAATCGAGCAACCCACCTATGAGTTGCTAACTTCCACGCTCCTATATTTGGGCGCGGCGCTAAAGACGTTCGTCCGCGAAGAAGACAACGCCTATGCCCTCGATCCCGCCGAGGTTCGCAAGGCAATCACGCCGAGGACCAAACTCATCGTGCTCACCAACCTGCATAATCCCAGCAGCGTCCTGGCCACCGATTCGGTCCTCCGCGAAATTGGCGACCTGGCCCGCAGCGTAGGCGCGCATGTGCTGGTCGACGAAGTCTATCTCGACGCTGTTTACACCAACACTCCAAAGACCTCCTACCACCTGGGACCGGAGTTCATCGTCACCAACAGCCTGACCAAAGTCTACGGACTGAGCGGCCTGCGCTGCGGATGGATTCTCGCTCAGCCCGACCTCGCTCGCTCCATGTGGCGGCTGAACGACCTGTTCTACTCCATCGCCGCACATCCGGCCGAGCTGTTGAGTGTAGTGGCACTGGAACATCTTGACCCAATCCGCGAACGCGCACGTAAGGTTGTAGAGGCCGACCGCGCGTTGTTGAAAGAGTTTCTAACGCAAGAGCAAGCTGTGTCCGCCCCCCGTACAGAATTCGGCACTACCGCAATCCTGCGCTTGGCCAAAGCCAACGTCGATCCTTTCCTGGCCCAGCTACGCACCGAACATGAAACCTCAGCCGTTCCCGGCCATTTTTTCGGCCAACCCAATCACTTCCGCATCGGCATGGGAGTCAACTCAGAAATGTTCCGCGCAGGCTTGCAAAGAATCAGCCGCGCACTGAAGACAGCCTGAAAGCTGCATGCCCGAGTTCGCCAGGATTTTGAGGAACCTCTCGAACGAATCTGCTAAACTATCGAAACGCTTCGTTGTAGACCCGTAGCTCAGTCTGGTTAGAGCGCTTCCTTGACACGGAAGAGGTCGATGGTTCGAGTCCATTCGGGTCTACCATTCCAAGTTCGCGGCTTACCCCTCCACGGTTTGGTAAAGACGATAGGACTCGTCCCCGATAGCTGAAAAAGGTCGCAAGGTCCACTTCACCGAGTCGGCCGAAACGAGCCAATCTTCGGACGACTGAGATGCCGCGCTTGCCGCCAGCAATTGTTTACGCGTGATTTTCCCCGCGGGGGCCCCTGTTGCGAATAGCGCCAACGGCCCGCGTACCAAAGCCACGGTGTTGGGAGTCTCTGGATCGACCGCTTCCAGGCGCAACGGCATTCCGATCTCAAACTCCACATGGTCGCCCTTCTTCCAGCTTCGCCGCAGGGCAAGAAATTTGCCGGGCACGGCCTCGTTTTCAACTTTTTTCCCGTTGACCGATACTCTGGTGTTGCTGTCCGCCCACGCCGGGACGCGCAGGTAGACGGTGAAAGTTTCTGGGCTCGAGACATCGACCTGCAGCTCAGTTGTGTTGGCGGTGGGATAATTCGTCTTCTGCGTGATCGTACAGGGCGTCTTGTTTTGCGACCAACTCACCTTCGAGGGAATGAATAGGTTGACGTAGATCCCTTCGTCGCCTGGATAGTAAGCACTAATGCCGTAGTCCGCTGTTAGTTGCGGAAAAGTACCAGAACAGCAGGGCCACTTTTCTTTATAGTAGACTTTCTTACCATTGTCGCTGTTGTAATCCGAGTAATAGAAGGTTGTGCCATCGGGTTGCGTCGGTTTGGCGCCGGCGATCGTATTGTAGAGGACCCTCTCCATGCTGTCGCCATAGCGGGAATCGCGCGTCGTGCGGAGGAGGTATCGTGTGACCTTGAACTGGCCGTAAGCTCCGCAAGGCGTTTCAAAGCTGGCACGGGTTTTGTTCAAACTCGACGCCAACAGGCCTTTCCCGGGCTCCACAAAGGCTTCGTTCGGACCCCAGCCTCCTGTGGCATAGCTCTGTTCCTGCACCATGCGCAGTCCGTTGGTTGCGGCGCGCAAGTGCTTTTCATCGCCCAAAACTAGGTAAGCTTGCATGGCGGAACTGAAAGTATTTACGTGGCTGTAGGCATGCTTTCCGGGCAGAGCATTGTGATTCTCCGCCAGGGCATCGTAATACTCGTGGTAAATGAACCGTTTGGCTAAGTCGAGATACCGTTTATCCCCACTGCGCCGGTAAGCGAGAAAGAAATTCTCCGGCAGGGTGTAAGTCTCATCCCAGGTGAAGGCAATGGTCTTGTGGGGGCGGGATTCCTGCTCGGCGCGACTTAAAGCTTTCTCGGGCAAGTGCGGTAGAACGGCCTCAGTCGCGCGTTTTAGCACTTCGAGAGCGATCGGATCCTGGGCGAATTCATGAGCGTCGATGAGTCCGCAGCACGTCTTGTCGAAGGTGTAACCGGGCAAACGGTAATCCACATAAAACTTCCCGGTAGGTTCCACGGTCTCAGCGAAGGCGCGGACCAGGCGCTGGACCTTCGCCTGCGTCGGTTTGGATCCCGTCACAGCGTAGGTTCGGGCTAGCCCGGAAACGTATTGCCCAAAGGTGTGACCGGGGATAAAGCCGTGAAAACTGCCCTCCGGATTAAAATCGTCGCTGTTGTCGTACCAGCCTCCCAAGTCCGGGCCCGGCGCCGGCATGCCCTGGCGCTGACGGAAGGGCTTCAGCAGCCCATCCTCATCGAGGTTCAAATAAATTTTGTGATTGTTCTCCAATTGCTGCTGGAGAATCCCTTCGAGCAATTGCACTTGAGGGTAGTCAAACACCGAAAGAGGGGGTGTGATCGCCACTTCCACTTTAGGAAAGGCCCATGCGGGGGCGGATCGCGCGGCCATCAAGCCACCGGTTGCGACCGCTGCTGTCTTCAGAAATTGCCGTCTGGAAGTTGATTTCATGACGAATCCTCCTCGATTAACGTCTCTCAATGTTCCCGAACCAGATCACAGTCCGCGCGCGCCCGGCGAGTCCGCTGCGACTCCTGTTAACCTGTGAAAACGTTTTCTCACTTCTGGCTTTGTATACCACCGGCGGGAACGAGCGGTCAAATTTTGTGAAATCGCTTTCCCCGATGGGTTACCCTGTGCGCATGGAGCGCTGGGCATTTGTAATTACACCGCAGAACGGTTCGCGTAGTCGGTTGTGCTGGAATTTTGGTGTCTCCTTCGCTTTTCTGGTTTTTCTGCCTTTTGCTTTCCCTCAATCCCCAAAGTCCGCCGTCGAACGCGTGACGTCCGCGCTGAGAAACCAGGAGTTTGGAAAGGCAAGTGACCTGAGCAAGCAGGCCTTGAAGCAGTTCCCTAACGATGCCCAACTATGGACTCTGCGGGCGATCGCTCTGGTCAATCAAGGTGACAACAAGAATGCGCTAGTGGCTTTCCAGCGGGCGCTCAAAATCGCACCCGATTATGTCGCGGCGCTGGCCGGTGCAGGCCAGCTTTTGTATCAAACCGGTAACCCCAAGGGAATCCCAGTGCTCAAGCATTTGCTGGAAGTGCGGCCCGACGATCCTACGGGGAACGCGATGTTGGCCGTACTCGAATATCGGGAAGGAAATTGCGCGAAGTCTGTGCCTTTGTTTGAAAAAACGGGAGCGTTGCTGGATTCGCAACTTGACGCGCAGCAGGCCTATGGAACGTGCCTCGTCCGCCTTCGAAAGTTCGACGAGGCAACGCGCGTATTTCAGCGCGCCCTTGAGCTCAACCCGCAGGACCGGCGCGAGCGGCAACTGTTGGCGTCGGTGCAGGTGATGGCCAGGAAACCTCAAGAGGCGATTTCGACGTTGCAGCCATTGCTGCAAGCGAAGAATGCGGATGCGAGAACGTTCGATTTGGCCTCCAATGCCTACGAGGACGCAGGCAACACTCCGGAAGCGGTCAGCACCTTGCGGCAAGCGATCCTTCTGGACGCAAACAACATCAATTTCTATTTGGATTTTGCGACACTCTGCCTGGCGCACCAGTCATTTCAGGTGGGCATCGATGTGATCAGCGATGGCATGCGCGTGCAGCCGAGAGCTTCGCAGCTTTACCTCGCCAGAGGCGTTCTGTATGTGCAACTGGCGGATTACGACAAGGCAGAGGACGATTTTGCCCGCGCGCAGGAACTCGATCCCAATCAGTCTCTGAGTTCCGCCGCGCAGGGACTAGCCGCCGCCCAGCAGAACGATATCGGGCGGGCGCTTGCCGCAGTGCAGGCGAAGTTGGCGAAGACGCCCAACGACGCCTACCTCTTGTACTTGCAGGCGGACTTCCTTACGCAAAAGGGTCTGGATGTGGATACGCCTGAATTCAGGTCCGCGATGCAATCGGCTAAGAAAGCCGTCGCGCTGCAGCCTTCTCTCGCGTCAGCGCGGACCGTCCTTGCGAAACTCTATCTACAGGCGGGGCAGTATCAGGATGCGGTCGCGCAGTGCAGGAAGGCACTCGAGAGCGACCCCAAAGATCAGACGACGGTCTATCGCCTGATCCAGGCGCTGCGAAAGACCGGGAACAAGCAGGAAATTCCGGACCTGCTCAAGCGGCTCGCACAGTTACGCGACCAGGCTGCGAAAGACGAGAGAGAACGGTATCGGTATAAAGTTACTGAGGGGGAAACGGATCCCCCGGCAACGGACCAGCGCTAACTGAGAACGGGGTGGCGGATTGAGCTTCATCTTGGTAGTACGCACAGGAAACGACCACGCGGGCGAGGGCGCCCGCGACTACACGGGCCATGACCTTTAGCCGCCGCGATTTTGTGAGATTTTCACTGGGTTCGTCGGTCGTGCTGGCCACGGAAAACCTGCTGGCCCAGGGCGTTTCGCCTCACACCGTAAAGGCTTTGCCCAGAGCGGCTCCTTCGGGTCGCCCGTTCCATGCGCACTTTGTTGACATTGCCTCAACGGCAGGCTTGACGGCGCCAACCATCTACGGCGGAGTCGATAGCAAGAAATACATTCTCGAAGCTATCGGATGCGGCTGCGCTTTCATCGACTACGACAACGACGGATGGATGGATATTTTTCTGCTCTCGGGCACACGCCTCGAAGGCGCGCCCGATGGCACAAGCAACCGCCTCTACAAAAATAATCGCGACGGAACCTTCACTGATGTTACGGAAAAAGCTGGGCTCACCGCTGTGGGCTGGGCTTCCGGAGTTTGCGTCGGAGACTACAACAACGACGGCTTCGAGGATTTGTTCTGCACTTATTTTGGACAGAACCGTCTTTACCGCAACAACGGTGACGGAACTTTTACGGACGTGACCAAGGAAGCCGGCCTCTGGAATGATGAACCGCGTTGGGGCGCGGGATGCAGCTTCCTAGACTACAACCGTGACGGCCACCTCGACCTGTTCGTCTCCAACTACGTCCACTTCTCTTTCGAGCACGCGCCTGTTCCAGGAGCGAATACCAACTGCAACTGGAAGGGAATCCCCGTTGTTTGCGGGCCTCGCGGCCTTCCGATGGGAAGGCACTCGCTGTACCGCAATAACGGCGATGGGACTTTTCACGACGTCACGCAACAAGCGGGGATCGCGAAGGGCACGAATTCGTACGGCATGACCGTCGTGGCCGCCGACTTTGATGAAGACGGCTGGCCTGATATCTACGTAGCCTGCGACTCCACGCCGAGTCTGCTGTTCATGAACAACCACGATGGCACGTTTCGCGAGGAGGGTGTTTCGAGAGGCGTGGCTCTGAGCGAAGATGGCGCGGAGCAGGCGGGCATGGGTGTGGGCATTGGCGATTACGATTTGGACGGGCACCTCGATCTTTTTAAGACGCACTTTGCCGACGATTCCAGCGTGCTCTACCATAACGACGGAACCGGAAACTTCGACGACGTAACCCGGACCTCTCGCGTCGCGGTCGAGACGCGCTATGTGGGCTGGGGAGCGGGGATGATCGATCTCGACAACGACGGTTTGCCGGATCTGTTCATGGTAACCGGAAGCGTCTATCCGGAAGTGGAACGGAAGCTCCCGCAATACCCCAACAAGACCCAGCGGGCCGTGTTCCGCAATCTCGGCGAAGGCAAGTTCGAAGAGCTGACGGATGCCGCGGGGCCCGGAGTTGCAGCGGTACACTGTAGCCGGGGTTGCGCCTTTGGAGATTTCGACAACGATGGCGACGTGGATATTCTTGTGATCAATTTGAACGAACCTCCGTCCCTGCTTCGCAATGACGTCAGCGGCAAACAGAATTGGCTCAAGGTAAAGCTGGAAGGCGTGAAGTCCAATCGTAGCGCGATCGGCTCCCGCGTGCTCGTCCACTACGGAGGCAAGACGCAATCGCAAGCGGTTGTCAGCCAGTCGAGTTTCTATTCCAGCAACGATCCGCGGCTCCACTTCGGCTTGGGCGCAGTGGCTACTGTCGATATCGATGTGCATTGGCCGAACGGATCGAAAGAAACTTACAAAGGCATCGCGGCCAGGCAATTGGTGACGTTCCGGGAAGGCGTGGGCAAGGTCGACAACAAAGGCTGGGCAAAAGACGAAAAGCAGCGCGGCCTGCCGGAGACGAAATAGATTTCGCGGCTTTCACCCTTGCACGAAGCGATTATTACCTAGGCCGACAAGGGGATAATCCCGAGCTTCATCGCAACCGACGCCGCTTCCGTGCGGTCGCAAACCTCCAGCTTCTGATTGATGTTGTTAATGTGATTTCGAACCGTGTGGCTGCTGATCTCGAATGCGCGCCCGATCTCTTTGTTGGTGAATCCCCGCGAAAGCATTTCCAGAATTTCCAGCTCGCGCGCGCTTAAAGCGGAACGATGGGTTCGGTCAGAAAGCTTGCTCGCGATTCCCGGTGGGAAATACCGCCTTCCGGCGTGCACGGCCACGATTGCGGCCACCATTTCATCGCGGGAAGTTTCTTTCAGGAGATAGCTTCGCGCGCCGGCTTGGACAGCTCGATAGATTTCTTCCTCGAGTTCAAAGCTCGAGAGAATGATGACTTGCGGCGCAGGATCTAACTTCCGGAACAGAGAAAGCGCTTCGATGCCGTTCATCTTCGGCATGCGCAAATCCAGCAGGATCACATCGGCGGAGCATCGCTCCAGCACCGTCAAGGCTTCTTCCGCACTCGCTGCTGCGCCCAGCAACTTCAGGCCTGGCTGTTTGCCCAGCATGCTGCTGAGGCCAGCCCGCACAACCGGATGGTCATCGACGATAAGCAGACGGATCGGTGTTTTTGTTGATCGCTTTTCCATGAAATCTACGCTCCCAGAAGAAGTGCCAGACGGATGTGGGCCAAAGCTTGAGTATCAGCTTAGCCGGGATTGGCGCAATTGCCTTTACAACGGTACCCTGGCCCGGCGTACTGCGAATCTGCAAGTCTGCGGAAATGCTGTCCGCGCGCTTTCTCATCCCGCGAATTCCGAAACCCGCCGAATCCGAGTCCACCAAAAAACCCTGACCATCATCTTCGACGAGCAACTGTAAACTCGACTCGCCGTACACCAAGGAAATCTGTAACGCGCTCGGATTCGCGTGGCGCACCGCATTCGCCAGAGCTTCCTGGCCGATGCGGAACAGTGTATCGGAGGTACGCACAGGAATACTGTGCGCCTCGCCGGAACTGAACGCGGTAACGCGAATCCCGCCTCCGGCGACCATGTTTTTCGCGCCCTGCTCCAAAGCCCGCAACAACCCAACCGACTCCAACAATTCGGGACGGAGTGCGGCGATGCTGCGTTTGGCTTCTTCATGGCTGCGGCGCACCAGGCTGGATGCCAGATCCAGTTCCCGGCCAATCGCGCTTCGATCGTCGATCTCGTCGCGGATTGCCTGAAGCTGGAAACCGATTCCAGCAAAACTCTGCGCCAGCGTGTCGTGCATTTCGTGGGCCAGACGTTGGCGCTCATCCAGCACGGCGATCAGACGCCATCTCTCGATGTAGTTGTAAAGAAATTGCGCGGCAAGCACGAAAAGTAGAAGAGTAAACGTCGCGGCCACAATGTTCCCGGTGGTCCACCATGGCGGGCCTTCCAGCACGTGCACGTCACTCAGCGAGGGCAGAAGTATTGCAAATGGCGTCAGATCCTGGGTGTATTTGGAATCCACCACGCAGATGCCGCGTAGCCGAATCCGGCTGCGATTCTTGAGGCGGCGGAAGGATGCATCGCCACTTGTTCCATTGGCGATAGCGCGGAACGACTGATTGTCTTCCGCCAGGTTTAGCACCAGCGCGTGGTTGGAGCCTTCCTCTTTGCTCTCCAAATGACCTTCCACTTCGATGTATTGCGCGTCGAAGGATCCTATCGCTGCCTGGGAGGCTGTGACACTCATCGAGTGAATGGGAGCATGCGACCACAGGATATGCACGGAGGCATTTTTCAGAACGGAGCTGAAATCATGCAATTCCGCTTCTCCCGTGGCCTCCACCTGATCGCCAATCTGAGGCGGCGTCTTCGCCTGAAAATTCTCGACCGCGATCCCTCCGCTGGAATCCTGCACGAACAAGTTCGGAAACGTGAGCGTCACCACTCCCTGAACTGTCACGTGCTCAGGTTTGTCGGGCGCCAGAGCGCGCAAACTCGCGATCGGTTGCCATGCCGGATCAACGTGGTGGTCGCGCATATCGAGATACAGCGGTTCTACGTACTGCTTCTGGAAGTCGGTCGAGGCTTCCTCGGCAGCGTGTGGCTTGCCTGTCGGGCCTACCATGGTCGCCGGGTCTGGCGGTGGGATCTGCGTTCCGGCGGTCATGTCCGCCAAATCCTGCATGGTCGCGGCTCGTACTTGCACATTTCGCCAGAGGCCGCCCGTCTGGTAAGACTTGAGACCAAAGCGTCCGGAGGGAATACATTTAGGATCGCGAATGGCATCGGTGGTGGTTTGCCTAGACAGCGAAGTCGCAGTCGCGACGATGTTGCACCCGAAAGCCAGGAGCTTCAGGTGGTACCACTGCTGCGCGTAAACGCGTGGTATCACGTGCCGAGCCTGGTATTCAATCCATCCGAAACCCGCCCGACCCAGAATCAGCGTGTTATCCAAATCGCGCAGCCCGGCGTAGTACCCGTTGTAGGCGTCAACGCCCACTTCCTCGTCGTTGGCGCGGATGATCAAACCGGCGTCGCCGTATTGTCCCAAAAGCTGAACGTCGGCCTCGACCAGGTAGTCCCTCAATCCGGCAGTTCCATTCATCGACTTGGCGCCCCGTTCGTCCGAGTTGTTTCGCATGGCGCCGTCCACGACTTCCCATGCGCCGCCATAAGGCTGCCAGTTGTCCTGCTTGTCAAAGCGGAAGGAATCGCGATACAGCGCTTGCCCGGCAACCCGTGCGAAATGCCACCGCCATGCGGCAACCGCAGTCAGCGCGGCGAGGATCAAAACCGCGACGGCAAAGGATCGAGATCTCCGACTCATTCCGGCGCCCACCAATCTGCCCGGAGCTGCCGCTGGATCTCGGGAGAATCGATGTTGTCGCCAGTCATCAGAATCGGCGGGACAACCTGAATGCCCGAAACCGACCGGCCGTAAACCTCCTCCTCCATCGCTTCCATGGCTATGCGTCCCATGTCGTAGGTACTCTCCATCACCACCGAATCGATGCCTCCGGTGCGCAGCGGCGGCATCAGATCCTGATCAAATCCAACCAGCTTGATGCTTTGCGCGCGGCCAAATTCCACCAGGGCATAAAAAGCGCCGCGCGTCGAAACATGCGAGAGCGCCACGATTGCGTCGACCGATCCAACTCGGTGAAGGACATCCTCGGCAACCTGCTGTTCCTGTGCGACGCTGTAGTATCCAAGCCGACGGGCCACCACATGGATGCCCGGGAATTCCTGCGCCAAGGTATTTTCTAAGCTCCGTCCCCGAATGGTGATACCGGAGAGTTGCGGATTGATGCCAAGAATAACAACCGAACCTTTCCCGTCTAGAATCTTTCCAATCCGGCGCGCCGCCATCTGACCGCCCGCTGCGTCATCGTTCAGCACGTACGACAATCTTTCATTGGGAGCGATGCCCAGATACGTCCCTACAACCACCAAAGGGACGCCTCGTTCCACGATGCGCCGGACCGGAGAGCGCAAGGGCAAGGTCTGGTCGGGAGTGAGGATGATTCCCGCGTACTTCCTGCTGACAACTTTTTCAAGAAGGTCAATTTGCCCGGCCACATCATCCTCGCGCATCGGAGCGTTCCAGTAAACGTTCATTCCATTGCGTTGAGCGGCATGCTGGGCTCCAGCATGTTCCGGTTCCCAAAGCACAGTTCCGCAGGAACGCGGAATCACGGCAATGGTGTTCGACACGGGATTGCAAGCGGGGAAAGGAGAGAGAAGAGCGAAGCAAGCGATCAGAGATTTGGCGCGGCTCGAATGGCGCCGGGCGGGAAAGGAGGGAACCGAATCCGGATCGTAGTCGGTCGGAGTACGGAGGCGGGCGAGCGGGGGACGGACCGTCTCGCGGGAGGGTTGATAGTACATTTGTACCATGCACTCCTGGGAAAGCTCGGTTACACTCAGCGAGCTTGAAAACGTTAATCCCGCGTGCGCTGACAGCATAAGCCGAGAAAACGTTTGCTGGCAAGCATCTTCTCCGTGCAAAAGGTGAACCTCAAATGCCCCTGACTCTTCGCGCTTCGGTTCGTACCGGCGTCGTTCTGCTAGCAGTTGTTCTTTTCTCCGCTGTGGCAGCGTTCGCCCAGTTCACCGGTAGCATTCAGGGAATCGTGCAGGATCCCAGCGGGGCTGGCATTCCGAAGGCAACACTCCATCTGGTCAACGCCGATACTCAAATCTCAGTCGACGCCACGGCTGACTCGGGGGGGAATTATCTGTTCCTCAGCCTCGCCCCGGGTTCCTACAAGATCACAGCCGAGGCCACCGGTTTCGGCAAGTCGGAGTCGGACTTCGCCCTGCTGACTGGACAAACCCTGGCTTTGCCCATTTCCCTCAAAGTTGGTTTAGCTACGCAGGAGATCACGGTTACCTCGGAAGCTCCGGTTGTCGACGTCGCCGATAGCCGCACCCAGCTCACACTGGAGAATCAAGCTGTCGCCCAGTTGCCAGTGCAGGGCCGCAGCCTCGTTGGACTTGTGACGCTGGCACCCGGCGTTTCAGGCTTGGGAACCGGAGCCCTCGCGGGCACTCCAGGCTCCGGCGCTGACAACTTCTCCACTGAAACGGCGAACGACGTGAGCGCCAACGGCCAAGGGTCCGACAACAACCAGTACGTCATCGACGGCCTCGATGTGACCAGCGGAATTCGCCAGGGTGTCCTGAACATTACCCCCACACCCGACTCGATCCAGGAAACCAGCATTCAGGTCAATACGTTTTCAAGTCAGTACAATCGCGGCGCCGGCGTTCTCACTCTCTTCACGACCAGATCAGGTTCGGATCGTTTTCACGGCTCGGCTGCCGACTATTTTACCTACCAAGGCATGTTCGCCGGCCAGCACTTCACGTCCAAGCCACAACCTTTCCATCAAAATGACTTTTCGTTCGCGGTAGGCGGCCCAATCGTTCCCCAGCATCTCTTTTTCTATTTTGCAGCCGAGCCACTGCGGGGTTCCAGAGGCGCCGGCGGCCAAATTACCTTCGCGTCTCCTGAGTTCCTAAACTTCATTCAAAACACTCCAGCACTGGCGAACACGGTCGGAACCCACATTCTCACGACCTATCAGCCAGCCGCTCTCTCCGGTGTCACTGTTAACCAAACAGCGCAGACAATTTTGGGAAACACCTGCAATACCTCCACCACCGACTTCATCCCCTGCAGCTTGCCCATGACCGACATCGGCACTTTCGGCGCGACCGCAATTCGGAATGGAACACAGTATTTCGGCCGCCTCGACACGGATTTCAAGAGCGACCGCGTTTACGTGAGCATGTACCGCACTCTACTGACCAGCGGCGCACCGTCGGCCTCGCCACAATTCTCGAGCCTCAACCCCACATGGCAAGTCGCGGGGCAGGCAACCTGGACTCATACCTTCTCGCCCACCACGCTGAACGATGCCAGCGCGGGACTCAACCGCGTAGAAGGCAATCTGGCTACGGGTGCGAAGGATTACACAGTTCCCAACATCGGTGCAGGTATCAGCCAGCAACTTGGCGCTGGTTTTTCCCAGGGAGATTTCATCCAGCACAACTATCACTGGCGTGATGTCCTCACCCACGTTCGCGGCGCTCACGCTCTCAAGTTCGGCTATGAAGGCTGGTATGGCGACGATGTCGAGAACTTTCAGGGGCCATGGGCTACACCGTTCTTCGGATTCAATAACATTCTGGCGCTGGCCCAGGATGCCCCGAACAACGAGACGGGAGTTTTTTACGATCCGAACACGGGCACGCAAAAATTGGCGAATTGGAATGCGGCCTCCAGGACTTTCGGGCTTTTCGTGGAAGACACCTGGAAAGCCCGGAGGAACCTGACCTTAACTCTGGGCTTGCGCTATGATGACAGCGGAAACCCGTATTCCAAGAATGCGACGACTGTCTTCGGAAACTTCTATCTCGGCACCGGCGCGACTCCACAAGAGCAGGTTGCGAACGGTATTGCTAAGGCGACGCACAATGCCCTTCAGAATGCCGTCACTAACTTGTTCAGCCCTCGCGTGGGTTTTGCCTGGGATCCTAAAGGAGATGGGAATTGGGTAGTGCGTGGTGGTTTTGGCGTGTACAACAACTGGCTGACTTCGGCGAACGTGCAGGAAGAATTCCGTGGCAGCCCCCCGGGATTGGTGAATCCGAATTTTGTTGCCGGAGGGACTGCCACCGCTCAGGCACCGATTTTTGTCCAAGGGAACTCCAGCAAGCCTCCGTTTGGATTTACCTTCCCAACTTTTGTCGGTGGCCTGGACGCACATGGAGGAATTCCGGGCGCGAATTTCACCATCGGCGGAATCAGCCCTCGACTAAGATCTCCTGTCGCCGACGTCTGGTCGTTGAGCGCGGAACATAAGCTTTCGCACAACTTCGCAGCCGGTGTCGGATACTCGGGATCGCACACTTACAACATTGTGGGGGGTGGCAATAACACGGGTGGTGTCTCTTATGGAGTCAACATTAACGTCTTGAATAACGATTACATCATCAACAATTCGACTACTCAACTGAGCCGCCTCAACTCCAGCTTTGGCGCGATCAATTACGCTGCCAACGACAGGCACGGCAATTACCAGGGTGTGTATGTTGAGTTAAAAGGACATACGGCGCGGGGCTTCATCGATGCCTCGTACACCCGCTCCCGCTCGCAGGATGACGCGGGAGTCTATCCCACGCCGTTTAATCCTCAGCAGTACTACGGACCCTCTGCTTGGGATGTGCCCAATCGCTTCTCGCTGAGCTTTAACTACTCAATCAAGGGATTGAATGGAGGATCAGGAGTCGTGGGCCATCTGACTGGGGGCTGGGGAATCAGCGGCACAAGCATTTATCAGTCGGGCGAGCCTTTCACTGTGGGCGCGTTTAACAGCTACCAACCGATCTGCGGCAATACTGCACCCGGCGCCCCACCTTGCCCGTCAGCCGCAAATCCGGCTGTCGGCTATGGTCCCGCCAGCGGAGACTATAACGCCGACGGTGTTAATAACGACTTCCCCAATGCTGTGGCTTACCACCAGTCCACCTCGCGCAGCGCGTTTCTGACAACGGGATCAATTCCTCGCAGCAATTTCGCCGTTCCGACTTTTGGTCTTGAGGGCGTCGAAAAAGTGGGCCAGTTCCGAGAGCCAAATTTTGCCGAGACAGATATTAACGTGTACAAGGACACGCACATCACGGAGAGAGTCAGTTTCGAAGTGCGATTCGAGTTCTTCAACCTGTTCAACCGGCCCAATCTGCTCAACGTCGACAACAATTTTACTGACGGCAACTTTGGCTTGGCCACAGCTTCGCACCTCCCTCGCTGGTGGCAACTGGGAGGCAAGATTACATTCTAAGTCGAGACCTGGGGACCGCTGTTGCCGTCGCCGTTCAGCGGTCCTACCATTTATCCACGCGCAATTCCTTTCAAGTCCCTGGTCCTTCTTTACTTCGTATGACTTGCATTCCCGAACGTAACCATTGTCTGCCCCGCTTTCGCGGAAACTCCGAGCCGCTGTTAACAACACGAAGAACCAGGAAATGGTTCACCCTCCGCCCCTCACGCCCGAGAGCGAGCACGCATGATTGACCTCTCCCCCCTGGAAGTCTGGTTGATCACAGGAAGCCAGCACCTCTACGGGCCACAAACCCTGAAGCAGGTCGAGCAGCACTCCGCGGCCATCGCCCGGGGTCTCTCCGCGTCCGCGCAGATTCCGGTGAAGATCATTCCAAAACCCGTCATGACCACGGCGGAGTCCATCGAGCAGCTCTGCCTGGACGCCAACAGTTCCAGGAACTGCATCGGCCTCGTCACCTGGATGCACACCTTTTCGCCGTCGCGCATGTGGATCGCGGGCCTCAAGGTTCTCGGCAGGCCCCTGCTGCATTTCCATACCCAGTTCAATGCCGAACTTCCATGGGCCACTATCGACATGGATTTTATGAACTTGAACCAGTCCGCTCATGGCGACCGCGAGTTTGGCTTCCTCGCCACGCGCATGCGGCTGCGGCGCAAGGTGGTGGTTGGATTCTGGCAGGACGAGGACGCTCTCGCGGAAATCGGATCGTGGACACGCGCTGCTTGCGCCTGGCACGATTCGCAACACCTGAAGGTTGCCCGCTTCGGCGACAACATGCGTAACGTGGCCGTTACCGAGGGAAACAAAGTAAATGCCCAAATTCAACTGGGCTATACGGTCAATGGTTATGGCGTCGGAGACTTAGTCGAGCGCATTGAGCAAGTGTCAGACGCCGACGTTACAAAGCTTACCGCCATCTACGACGAGGAATACACGGTCGCACCCACGCTGCGCGAGGGCGGAAGCCAGCGCCAGTCTCTCCGCGACGCGGCACGAATCGAGCTGGGACTGCGGCATTTTCTGGAGGAAACCGGTTCTCACGCTTTTACTGACACTTTCGAAGACTTGCGGGGACTAGCTCAACTGCCGGGAATCGCCGTGCAGAGGCTCATGGCGGACGGTTATGGTTTCGGCGCCGAGGGCGACTGGAAAACCGCAGCTCTGGTGCGGGCTCTGAAAGTGATGAGTAACGGCCTCAGCGGTGGCGTTTCATTCATGGAAGACTACACCTACCACCTCCGCGATGGCGGCCAGGTTCTCGGCGCTCACATGCTGGAGGTGTGCCCCTCGATCGCCGCCGGCAAGCCCGCGGCGGAAATCCATCCTCTTTCTATCGGCGGGAAAGCAGACCCCGTGCGGCTCGTATTTACCGCTGCGAAAGGGAAGGCCGTCAATGCTTCGGTTATCGATCTTGGAAACCGATTCCGGCTCCTCGTCAATATCGTGAATGTAATCGAGCCCGAGCATGCCCTCCCTCGCCTGCCAGTCGCTCGTGCCGTATGGGTCCCGGAACCGAACCTCAAGATTGCAGCAAAGAGCTGGATCTTAGCCGGCGGCGCCCACCATACTGCTCTCAGCCGCTGTGTGACCCAGGAAAACCTGGAAGATTTCGCGGAAATCGCAGGTATCGAATGCGTTCTGATTGATCGCGACACCAAGGCCAATACCCTCCTCAAAGAACTCATGTGGAACGACACGTATTACCACTCAACGCGTGCCCTCTGAGGCCGACCCACCGACCTGAAGGTGAACCCTCCGAACGTAGACTACCTCCAGGATTGATCGAATCCTCCGGATTGTTCTACGATCCCGTACACAGTCGAAAGTTCCCGAACCCATTTTCCTGGGTCGACTCGCTTGGCTGCGGAAAGAACTGAGACCGGTCGCTGCATGATGGAAAGAGTTCACGCCGCTATCCTCTCCCTTGCAGATGCCAGCTCTGGCGACCACGATGTCTCCACGGCGGTAACTGAGAGTCCGGGCGCCAACGACGGAGACAGACTTGCCTCTTCCCCGGCTCCCACCGGCGGCGTAAACGGTTCCGGCGAGTCGCCGAATCTCGACCTGCTCCGCGCTACCGCCGTGCTTTGCGTTTTCTATGGCCATCTTGCCGGTCTGATCGGCTGGTACACGCCCAAGAACCTTGGATTCTTTGGAGTGGTTCTATTTTTCGTGCACACAAGTTACGTTCTGATGGGCTCGCTGGCTCGCCTCGAATCCACCGGCTTCCCCCGCTCCTGGCCCCTGGCGGCAGCCTTCGCTATCCGACGTATCTTTCGCATGTATCCACTGAGCATCGTTTGCGTTCTCCTCGTGCCCCTTCTCGGAGTGCCCCGGTTCCCTGGCGAGACTTACGTCTGGGTGGGCTGGCCTGCCTATCTCTCCAACCTGGCGATTACGCAAAACCTTACCCATAGCCACGTCGTTTTGGCGCCCCTATGGACGTTGCCCGTCGAGGTACAGATGTATGGCTTCCTTCCGCTCCTCTACCTGGCACTGCGGAAGGGTCGTTATCGTTCGTTGTGGTTCTGGTTTCTCAGCGCCGCCGCTTCCTTGGCGATTCCCCTAATCTTTCAGGGACGGCTCAACATTCTGCTGTACAGTCCCTGCTTCGTCGCGGGCATCATTGCCTACGACCTCTCCCAGGTACTTCGGCCTCGAATCCCTTCCTGGCTCTGGCCCATCACACTCGCTCTCGCCATCGCCGTTTGGAAGGTGTTTGATGTCGATCCCAACTTTCTTCATGAAATTCATCGCGCCTGGATCTTTGCTCTGGCGCTGGGCGTTCTCGTTGTCCAATTTCAAGAGATTGCTCTAGCTCCTGTTGTCCGGGCGGCGCACTTGGTGGCGAAATACTCCTACGGAATCTATGTGTCGCATGTAGCCATCTTTTGGTTCGCACTTTTTCGGCTGAACCACTTTCCTGCTGCGCTGCGCTTGCTGGCCGGTGCCGCGCTGAGCGTGCTTGTACCGGTAGCGCTCTACCACCTTGTGGAACATCCTTGTATCCGTTTAGGTTCGCGTTATGCGCAACGCTTCAGACTCTCGTAGGTCATCGAGAAGCGGAGGCCATTACACTCACAGGGGGTTTGCTTGCGACGCGGGTCTGTTGCGCAGGAGTTTCAATGCGTAATCAGGGTTGACTGGCTTGCTACGCACACCCATGCGCCCCCGCGATTGAGCCAGGTGTCCACAAAGCGCTCGCGGTGCAGATAAGACTTGCCATGCCTCGTTCCTCGTTCCCGGTAGACTCCAACCACGATGGCGCTGACGCCGTAGACCTGAACCTTCATCGACTCATTTGTTACCTGATCGGCATGCAACGCGGAGGATCTGACGCTCGTCATATACTGCCCTTTATTCATCACGGTTCCGTCATAGTCGATGTAAATCAGCTCGTTCCCCAGCAGCGGCTCTACCGCCGCCCCGTCCCTTAACTGCACCGCCTGATTCCAGGCGATCTCCAAGGCGATGAGTCTTCGCTGGGGCGTATCCTGAGCCTCCCCGTGGAGACTTCCTCCCGCCATCGCCAGAACCAGGAACCACATCCTCATGCCGCGATCTCCTAGCGCACCACAGGCGTCGCCTGTGCCGCCACGCAGCTCCAGGTTCCATTCTTAAGCAGCCAGGTATCGATGAACCGCCCCTCCCGCTGAAAGGCCTTCCCCCGAGCTACCCCGCTCACGCGGTACGTGCTCGCGACCAGTGCTGTGTCTCCATACACGTGCGCGCTGATCGCTTCCGTCACCAGAGTCTGTAACTGGGGACTCGTCTCTTTGACATGTTCCAGAAACTGCGCTTTGGTCAGCAGGGATCCATCTTCGTCGATGTACACCATGGCATCATCCAAAATCAGACTCAGGGCTGCTGCGTTTCCGGCTTTTTCGGCATAATTCCATATATTTTCCAGCGCCATGATCTTCGTGCGCGCCCCCGATTCGTCGTCACTCTGCGGACGCGCAGCCTCCGACGCCAGACCTAGCCACACCAGCGCGCCCGCGAAGATTCGCAGGAGCACCGCTCTCGAGAGCAGGGATCTGAAGATCGAAACCTTCCCCGGCGATCGCCGCACTTTGCTCGTGTCCACATCGCCCCTGTCCCCATGGCCCGCGTCCACATCGCGCATAGAGCACACACCTTCCTGCAAGCTTTATCGACCGAATCCAGCCGGCACTTGAGGGACCCTGTCGGCCTCGGATCCGGCCGTTCCCATAACACTATGGATACTCCCACCCAATTTCTGCTGGCGTCCCGCCGGGCCTCCTTGCTAACCTCGCTCAGCACCGGCCCTCGTTCCGGTGTTACCCACAACATGAAACCCCTAGTCTGCGTCCTGGCCGTTACCCTCGGTGTCTTCGCTCCGTCCTGCCACGCTCAAGCCTCCAATCCAGCCCCCGACGCCGCCAACCTCATTGCCCTTGAGCGCATGTGGAATCAGGCCCAGGTCAGCCTCGACGCTAAAGCCATTGCCAGCATGATCGGCGACCGCTTTATCAACACGGAGTACGACGGCGAGGTCAGCAACCGGGGCAAGTTCCTCGCCGACTTCGCAGACCCCCAGTTCAAGCCCACCCTCATGAACATCGACAACGTCAAAGTCGAGATGTACCCCAACACCGCCATCGTTACTGGTAACTATCACGTGAAGGGTGTCTATGCCTCCAAGCCTTATGAACACTTCGGCCGCTTCACCGACACTTGGATCCTGCAGGATGGCAAGTGGCTCTGCGTAGCCAGCCACTCCAGCCTCGTAAGGAAGTAGGAAATCCGTCTGGCCGCCTCAATCAATCCCCTGAACTTGTCGCAATGCTATGTTCCGTTCTTGAGACAATGCTGACACCACACCTTGGTGCTATTCTGTTTTACCTATAATCCCACCTTAGAACGCCCGGCCATGTACCGGTGGATGCGCGTTCTCACCTCAACCACCGGAATCTGCACCTCCGACTCTTGACCGCCATTCGTAATCGTTCTATGTTGCGTTCAAGAGTTGAGTTGCGCGGTAAGAAATTACCGACTCCAAGGCCACATGATTCGCGCCATCCACCTGATTCGTGGGATGCCTGCGACGTAGTCCCTCACCTGGGCCACAGTGAGATAAGTCAAGTTCGAGCTATGCGTTCCAGTAAAAGACACCTGGAATGGTTGGGAGAGCCTCGCCTCAATTCAAGGAGAAATGAAATGAGATGCCTAAGAAGGAATGCCGTTGCCGCAACCGCGTGTCTGATCCTGCTGATGGCAGGCTCTCCAGCCGTTGTATTTGCGCAAAATATGGACTGCTCCATTATTTTGCCTGCTAACCCCCTCACCGCCGAGGGCCTGGCTACACCTTTCCAACTGATCGCCACAGACCCAACCAATGGCCCGTGCAACGAGGCGAATTCCGATCAATCCGCGTTCGTGCAGGCGGCCATCTTCGATCCCTCCACCCATCAGATTACTGTCTACAACCCGTTAGTGATCGACTACGGCACACAACCTGCTGTGCCGCCGGTCCTTCCCACGCTTCCGGCGAACGCGGTAGTAGCTTTATGGTTCGGATTTAACGGCAATAATCTAACTCAACGCACGCTTGCCATTAACCCCACGACCCTCACGGATAACCACTGCGTAAACGGGACACTGGGTAGCGTGTTCGGCCAGTTCTCCTATTGCAATGCCGTCGCATTCTTTGCCGCTGCCAACGCGGCTATTGACCGCCGCCTCTTGCAAGTGCCACGCCGTGGCATGGGTAATGACGGCCGCCCCTGTCCAACCGTTCGCAGCTTCAGCATCGTGGATCAGGACCAGAGCGATAACTTACCCGTGACTTACTTAGTAACTCCCGATGGTTTGTTCGCGCAGAATACCGCCGCGAATGCCATCAACTTAGTAGGTGCGAAGAAGTTCGGAAACCCCAGCGACAATGGATTACTTGATCGCTTTGTCGATCCTGCCCTCGGCTGCACGCCATGGAAAGGTGCGGACCTGGCCGACCCCGGACAAACCCTGCCCGCTCTGCCTCTGAATGAATTGCAGGCCCGTTCGCGTGTGTTCTTTCAGGCGCTGATTCCCGCAGGCGATCCCATGGTCCTCGACAACCAGGGCAACCCCAACCTCGCCAAACTCAACTTGTATCGCCAGGGCGTCGACCAACCGCAGGTGCGCTGGCTCGGACAAGCGGGTACAGCGGCCTACTGTCATGCCATGATGCACCAGCAATCGAATGCGCTCTTACGCCGCCAGACGCAGCTCACCGGTGCGCCGTCGCCCGTTGCGTCGCTCGGGACCAACCTGTTTACTTTTATGGCGGCGCGTCTCGTCGGCAGCTACCAGATCCTGAGTTGCGCTTCGTTCGGCGTCCAGAATCACATAACCGTCACCACGGATGGAAACGGGGTCGCAACCGGCGCCACAATTTCCCTACCCACCGGCGGCGGGCGCACCGGAGGCAGGAACACCGAATCATCCTCTTCTGACGACGCGGATTCCGACGCGGGCTCGGATTCGGATTAGAACCTAAACTCGACGGACTAACCAGCATGCCAGACGAACAGGGGAAGACGGGAACCATGTCCCGTCTTCCCTTCTCCCTCTGCCGCCTCGGTCTCCTCGCCAGAGATGGACCTATCGCTCTGCCCGCCTTAATAAGGACCCTCGCAAACCTTCCGGCAGCGCTGCGACTCGCAGCGCTCGCTGCAACAGTTCCGGATCGGCCTCCACTCCCAGGTACAGGCGGTGGATGTCGGCGACTGTAACCTTATTCTCATCCCGGCTCACCACTTCCACGGGCGAGCCTGCCTGCACCAAGCCCTCCTCCACAATGGAAAAGTAAAAGCCGCTCCGCCCACTCAGCAGAAAGCGCTGAATAATATCGTCCCGCCCAAACCGGACCTGCAGCTTATAACAAGGTTGCCTGGGCTGCACCACTTTCAAGACTGCCGAACCCACCCGCACGACATCCCCAATGTGCAGCGAGTCCTCCGAGACACCCTCCGTGGTCAGATTCTCGCCAAACACACCGTAAGACATCTCCATCTTGGGAAGTTGCTTGCGCCAATAAGGATAGTGTTCACTGGGATAGCCGTACACCGCCTTGTTCGTTCCGCCGTGCACAGTAAGATCCGCCTGCCGGTCGCCATCGAGGTTGTCGCGCCGCACAGCCACCGCCCCGGCTACCGGCTCCTTAAAGATGCCAGTCGAAACCGTAATTCCCTTCCATTCCACTTCCCTGGGCAGGCCCACGTTGACCGAAACGACTCTCATCGCGGCTCCATGCCTCTCGCGTTGAATCTCAGCCCACAGATTCTACCCCCCGAGACCAGTCGCGCCCCGTCCGAATCTGAAAAAACATTCACATTGCATTTACTCGTCTTTCACATCCGCTTCATACAATCCTCGGTTCCTAACCAGTCAAAGGACAAAAGTGGAGGCAAAATGAAAACCGCGTCCGTGTTTCGTGCGCTCATTCTAGCCCTGTCATCCCTGGCAAGTCTCGCGGCCCCGGCACGGGCGCAAAGTGGCTCCGGATCCATCAGTGGGCGCGTCACCGATCCATCCGGCGCGGTACTTCAAGGGGCGCAGATCGATCTCCAACCCAGGGCCGCCGCCACTGCCGTGAGCAACCAGCAGGGCGAGTTCACCATTCCGAACCTCGCCCCGGGGAACTACAGTGTCGCGGTTTCCTACGTGGGGTTTGCCGCTTTCACCAAGGACGTTTCCGTGACCGGCGGATCAGCCGCTCGCCTGGAAGCCGTCCTCGGCGCCGCCTCCAAGACCGAACAAGTGGAAGTCTACGCCGAGCGCGAGCACGGCGAAGCTGAAGCCATCAATCGCACGCGGGCTTCCGACAACATCATTCAGGTCCTACCCGTGGAGGTCATCACCAGCCTGCCGAACACCAACATCGCAGACGCTCTGGGTCGCCTCCCTAGCGTGACGCTCGAACGCGACGAGGGCGAAGGCAAGTACGTGCAAATTCGCGGCCTGGAGCCGCGGCTCAGCAACGTAACCGTGAACGGAGTGAATGTTCCTTCGCCGGAATCCGGCGTTCGCCAGATCAAGCTCGATACCATCCCCGCCAATCTGGTGGACTCGGTCGAGATCAATAAGACCCTGTCGGCAAATCAGGATGGGGATGCGATTGGCGGGTCTGTGAATTTGGTAACAAAGACAGCCGGCGAGAAGCCAACGCTGTACCTAAACGGCACGGGTGGGTACACACCGATAGTCGGCGGACGCTCCCTGACGGAGCTGGACGGCACCATCGGCAAGCGTTTCGGAGCGCAGAAGAAACTGGGGATTCTGATAGGCAGCAGCTATGACTGGAACGGGCGCGGCATCGATGACGTGGAACCCGCCCCGGACGTCATTAACTGCAGTCCGGGTCCGACAGGTTGCAATGAGGGAAAAGTTGACGCCACCGCCGTGCCCGTCGCGGTGCTTCCGACCGAAGATATTCGTGAGTACCGCTATTACCGCACGCGCTACGGTCTATCTGGAAGCATCGACTACAAGCTGGGAGACATTTCAGGGCTGTACGTTCGCGGAATCTATTCTCATTTCGACAACTTTGGGGATCGCTGGGTCTACTCTCCGACCATTAATACGTTCGAATCGCCAACGCAGGGTAGCACGGATGGTAGTGTTTCATTCGGCGCCCAGATCCGCAGGCCAGTCGACGTGATTGGCAGCGTCGAAGCCGGGGGCAAACACGTGTGGAGTAAGTGGATGCTTGCGTACAACGCGTCCTTGTCGCGTTCCAGCGAAGAGGACCACGGTTACTCGTCCGCCGGATTCGACGGTCCGAGCAACGTGCAATTCACGGTGAACACCTCGGATCCGTTGCGGCCAAAGCTTCTCCCAGTCGGCGGGTTTAGTTCGATCTATGACCCCAGCAAATACCAACTATCGGGGTTGGATGTCAGCACCACCTATAGCCCGGAGGTCAACCTTCAGGGCGGTTTTTCTCTGGCCAGGACCTACACTGCGGGCGGACATTTCGGAACCTTTGAAATCGGCGCGAAAGTCCGCAATGCGCACAAATTCGAGGATGCCTTCGATCCCTCCTACAATTCGGTGAACAACCCCGCGCTGACGGGGTTCTTGGGCAGCTTCACCAACTCCAACTACTACGATAAGAGCTACACCCTTGGCCCGACTGCCGACTACAACAAGATCCGTTCGTACTTCAACGCGAATGTCAACGATCCCAACTTCTTCTCCCTGGATTCTTTCGGAACGGCGCTGAACACCTACGGCAGCAATTTTGATCTGATCGAACGGGTCACCGCTGGCTATCTGATGAACACCATCGATTTCGGCCGTGTTCGAATTCAAACGGGCCTCCGATTCGAAGCCACCCACGAGAACGTGTTGGGCTACACCGTGCAGGTCGACTCCGGAGGAAACCTGCTGCCCCCGACCCCTCTCCGTGTCGATTCGTCTTATCTCGACCCGTTGCCCACCGTCCAGGTGCGTTTCCGCCTGGCCCATGACGCCGCCATTCGCGCAGTCTACGGCCGGGGAATCTCGAGGCCCAACTTCAGCGATCTCCCGCCAACGTTCAACACACAAAATTCTTCGAACGAAGTCGACGTGGGCAATCCATTCCTCAAAGCGACCCATGCCAACAATTACGATTTGTTGTACGAGCAATTCCTTAAGCCACTCGGCCTGATCCAGGCAGGATTCTTTTACAAGCAGCTATCGGATCCGATCTACTTCACAACAACGGAGATTACGCAGCAGGTGGCCCAAAACAATCCGCTGTATGCAACCTTGCTCGAAAACGGCGGCTTCGTCAACACGAACCCGCCAAACTTCCTTGGACAATCCACGAACGGTTCAAGCGCTTACGTTTACGGTTTTGAGCTTGCCTATCAACAGCACCTCACGTTTCTTCCGGGTCCGCTAAAGGGTTTCGGGATCTCCGCCAACTATGGCTACACAGCGTCCCAGGCAAACCATGTGCCGGGAAGATCCGATATTCCCCGCCTACAGCGGCAGGCACCGAACACCTGGAACGTGAGTCCTACTTACGACCATGGCCGCTTGTCGGCTCGGCTGGGCGTCTCGCACAATGACGCGAACATCTTCAGTTATGGCTATCAGGACGGTGCGGATCTCGGCAAAACCGGCCCGAAAGGCGACACCTATCTCTACGCGCACACACAGGTGGATGCTCAAGGCAGCTTCCGGCTGTATCGTGGACTGCAGCTGATCGTCTCCGGCTTAAACCTAACCAACGAAGTCTTTGGCTTCTACAACGGCAGCACGATCTACCCGATCCAGCGCGAGTATTACAAACCAACATATTCTTTTGGACTGCGCTTCAACTTATCGAACGAACCCAAATAGATTCCCGGCAAACAGCGGGGACCGAAGCTTTTTCGAATCCTTTGCGTGGCTTCATGCAATCTTCAGAGCTGCGCGGTAGAGTTGTGTCGAGGTCGTGAATGACGTTTCGTAGTCTGTTTTTATACGCAGTACTCGTCTCCTTCGCCATGGCACCCTCGGCCTCCGCATTGGCGGAGAAGAAACCTGAAACACCCGCTGCCTCCGACCCAGTCCTCGTCGGCGCCGGTGACATCGCCACGTGCGGCCAACTCGATGGTGCTGAAGCCACCGCCAAGCTCATCGACAAGATTCCAGGCACCGTCTTCGCCGTCGGCGACCTCGCCTATCCGGATGGTTCCGACGAGCAGTTCGCGAATTGTTACGGTCCCACCTGGGGGCGGTTCAAGGATCGCACACGGCCCGCTGTCGGCAATCACGAATACCACAGCGACGGCGCTTCCGGCTATGCGCGCTATTTTGGCGCCGCCGCCGGCGACCCGAAAAAGGGCTACTACAGCTACGATCTCGGAGCCTGGCACATCGTCGTCATCAACAGCGAATGCGACCAGGTCGGAGGGTGCGACGCCAACTCTCCCCAGGGCAAGTGGCTCGCGCAGGATCTCACTCGTTCCAGAAACGGCTGCACTCTCGCTTACTGGCACAAGCCTCTGTTCAGCTCCGGCGGCAAGCACGGTAACGACCCGCTCATGAAGCCGCTCTGGGATGCACTCTTCAAGGCCGGAGCCGACGTCGTCGTCAACGGCCACGACCACAATTACGAACGCTTCGCCCCGCAAGATCCCGACGGCAAGCTCGACAACGATCACGGCATCCGCGAATTCGTAGTCGGCAGCGGCGGCAAGGATTCCCACCGCTCCATGGGACCCCTCAAGCCCAACAGTGAAGCCCATAGCGACGATACCTTCGGCGTCATCAAGCTAACCCTCCACGCCAAAACCTACAACTGGGAATTCGTTCCTGAGGCAGGCAAAACATTTACAGATTCCGGAACAGGAACCTGCCATTAAGAATAGCCTGTCATCCCGACTGCAGCCGTTGCCTCGCAATGCGAAGCAACGGCGAAGTGGAGGGACCTGCTGGAAGCCGTGATACGGGTGCCCCAGTCAAGTCTTCTTGTGACTTGAGTGGGGTTTCGAAGACAATTCCCGGAAGCAAACGTTCCGCAATCGAAAGGATGAACCCATGTCACCGAATTCCCGCCGTCTACGCCGAGCCATCGCAGCCCTCTGCCTCCTCTTCACCCTCCCGGCCTTCGCCCAAGGCACCTTCAAAATCACGCAGCGGATCGCCATCCCCGGCACGGGCGGCTGGGATTACCTAACCGTGGATGAGGCCGCGCGCCGCCTCTACATCTCCCATGGCACACAAGTCGAAGTCGTTGACGTTGACACAAAGGCCCTCGTGGCCACCATCCCCAACACTCCCGGTGTCCATGGCGTCGCCCTCGCGCCCAACCTCGGCCGCGGCTTCATCTCCAACGGCGGAAACTCCACGGTCACAATTTTCGATCTGAAAACGCTCAAGAAGATCGCCGACGTCCCCACCGGCAAAAAGCCCGACGCCATCATCTACGACCCATCCACGTCACAAATCTTCGCCTTCAACGGCGATAGCGAGAGCGCGACGGTCATCTCCGCCGCCGACGGCAAAGTTGCCGGCACCGTCCCGCTCGGCGGAGGCCCCGAGTTCGCCGTTGCCGACGGCAAGGGTTACGTCTACGACAACCTCGAAGACAAAAACGAAATCGTCAAAATTGATGCCCGCAAACTCACCGTCGCCGCCCGCTGGCCCGTAGCCCCCTGCGAAGCGCCCTCCGCCTTGGCCATGGACCGCCCCAACCACCGCCTCTTCATCGGATGCCGAAGCCACCTCATGGCCGTCGTGGATTCCGAATCCGGAAAGATCGTCGCCACCCTCCCCATCGGAGACCACGTCGATGCCGCCGCCTTCGACGAAGACTCCAAGCTAGTATTCTTCTCCAACGGCGAAGGCACCATCTCGGTTTTCCATCAAGACAGCCCCGACAAATATTCCGCAGTCGAAACCGTCAAAACCCTCCCCCGCGCCAAAACCATGGCCCTCGATCCCAAAACGCACGACCTGTTCCTCTCCACCGCCGAAGCCGGAAACTTCGTGGTGTTAGTGGTCAGCAACAAATAGCGGACACGATAAGGTCCCAGGCGTTGAGACCTCTACATCCCCACTCGGGCAAGGGGTGCCAATCAAGCCCTTGCGAAGCAAAGGGAGGGATGCAACACCCCTACCTAAATACGCTTGTCATTCCGACGCCAGGAGGCGATTACCGCTGATAAGCCCTTGTCGCAGATACAGCGGATCCCTAGTGTTGATCCAAGGTCGATGGAGGCCCGGGCGTCCTCGCCCGTGGCAAATGAGTCGGACTCTAGCAAAGCTTTTGGGTGGAGCAGCGCTTCAGCGCTGCAATAACGATGCCCAGAAAGACCGGCTTCAGCCGCTGCGGTAAGGTCGAGCCCAAAAGCAAAAGGCGGGGCCGAAGGCCCCGCCTCTTGAACCAAACCAAACCTACGCACCCATGTTCTGTGGCGCCGGCGCCGGAGTTCCAGTCGTAGCCGCCGCCGCTTCCGCCAGAATCCTGTGATGGATCGTAAACAGCGCCAACTCCAACCGATCCGACACCCCAATCTTGTCATACACGTTGCGCAGATAATTCTTGATCACCTGCTCCGTCGTCCCCAACTGCGTGGCAATCTCTTTATTCTTATAGCCCTGCACAATCAACGCCACGATCCGCAGTTCCTTCGCCGTCAGCCGGTCGCGCACGCGCATGCCGACCATATCGTTCTCGGTCAACTCGCTCGGCACGGCAATGTCCTGAATCCAGCTCTCGCCGCGAGCCACTTTCCGCACGCAGTCCACCAGCGCTGAACTCGTCACGTTGCGGTAGATCACGCCGTGAGCGCCCGCGCCGATGTACTTGGACGCCGCCTCGCCCGTATCCGCTAGTGTAATCAGCCGGGTCTTTGCTGCTGTGGTTGCCGCCACCACCGAATTGAAGTCGGCAATGAACCCGCCCGCCACCACCAGAACCGCAGCTTTGAATTTATCGAGCGCCATGAACATCTGCTCGGCTGTTTGCGCCTGCGCCACAATGCGCATCTCGTCTTCCACGGCGAGAACCTTGGCGATGCCGGCTCGAAATATGGCTTGGTTGTCCGCCAGAATCAGTTTCAGCATTCGATTTCCCTCTCCGCCTAATCTTTGCGCAACAAATCGTAAGTGTCGATCACGCAAGCCACGCCGCGTGTCTCCCCCGGTTTGCCATCGGCAAGCTGGTCAATCCGCACCACCCGCCCCTTGCAAACCAGAACGGATTCCTGCCCGCCCGTCTGTGCCGCGGGCAGAACTACTTCAAAGTCCACGGGAGACCCGACTTCAAACGAATCATCCGCGCGAATGTACACTCCCGCTGCGCTCAGATTCCCTGTCGTCCCCTTATAATCGGTCCCGTTTCCGCTACGGTGAATCCGAATGGGCAGCTCTAACGGGAATCGTTTGCCCGTCCGTGCTTCGTCCACGAGTTCCTCCTCATGCCGCCCTGGGCGGCCAGCTTTCCCCGCGGATCGCGACCTGCAAAGGCTCGCCGCTCCGCCTAAAATTGAATTTTGTGCTGACCAACGGTATATCATGGGAAGCCCCTCAAAACAAAGCGGTAACACGTCTAGGTAGTCGAACTAGGTACCTCGTCCCTTCCCGTTTTCGCTGACCTCAGCCTCTCCTCCCACAAAACAAGCGACTTGCTCCCGAAACTTGAGCCCCCGACGCGTAAGCCCGGTTACTACCGTACCCCTCCCCCTCCCCACTCTTCTTGTTACCAGCCTCTTTTTCCTCTGTAATGACAACGGCGGAGTTTCCCAGGGGTCGATCCTGGGACAAGTCTCCGTCCACCGGAGCGCGCATTGGTCGACGATCCAAAATGGGAGTTGGCAATCCTGGGCACCGCCCACAGCTTCTACAGAAAGCTGCTCGAGGACACCCTCGGCGAGGAACTGCTGGTCCCGAAAGGCCTCGAAGCGGAGGCCATCAGCCAGCCGGACATTGACCTGCATGACACCCTCGAGCGCATGCGGCGCTGGCTGCGGCTGCTCGATTTGGCCGTAACCACGGCCGCCCTGCGTCACGGACTGGCCGCGGACGGCGACCCCGAAGTTGCCGAGGCGCTGCTGCGCTACTACGCGCGCAAGCCCAGCCCCAGCGATGCCGACCGCGATAAAACCGATTTTGCCGCCACGTTCCTCTATCGGAATCCTCGTGTGGCCGGGCAGTGGGAAACCCGGGGCATGGCCATTGATGGCGTCACACCCATGTCTCCCTTCGAGATTGCTCTGATGGAGATCCTGGCGGACAACGAACCGCCCGACCTTTCCGAAGAGACCGCACTCCTGCTTTACGAACTCGATTCCCTCCGCGATCAGGCGGAAGTACTCAACGATTTCGACGAGATCATGGAGCTGGCCATCGTGCAGCGCGGCCGGCGCCTGAAGCAGTTGCTCGGCGACCACTTCTACCATCCCGCGGTCCTGAACAGTATTACCACTTACAACGTCACCCTCGGCCGCCGCTTTCAGAGCCTTTTTCGCGACGCGGCGCGAGAAATCAAGGGCTTCGCCCGCTCCATGCAGAACGACGGCGGCAACCCGCAGCGCAAGCTCGATGGCGATGTCACCGTCAGCGACGTAGCGGGCATGGAGGAAGATGAGGTTCTGGGAACTGAATACAACATCGCCCAGGAACGCTTCTCCCGCATGCTGCGCGTGAAGAAAGCTCTGGAGTCGCACAAGCCCGACGCGAACAAGCCGGGTTCGGACCACGCTCCCCGTCCCGCGCACGCTTCTCCCAGCTACATCCCCGCTCCCAGTTCCGCGCCGTCGATTACTGTCCCAGCCTTCGCCCGCACCGGCGCGGGCGCAGCCGCCGCTCCGGCTTTACGTCCCGTAGCCCTGGCCTACGACGGCAGGCAGGAAGAGCCCAGAATGCAGAGCGTCGCCGATTCCATTCGCGCCTTTGTTCTGGCCGCCGGTTCCGGCGTGCGCGAAGTCGTCCCCATGCGCTCCTTCAATCTCGTTCTCACCACCGCCGAGACCGACGCCTTCTGCGCCGACTTCATCGGCGAAGACAGCCTGCGCGGTGAAACCGTCCGCATGCTGGTGCGCATCGTCGCCATCCTCACCCGCATGGGCACCGAGTACAACGAACTCAAGCAGCGCCAGAAGGCCCCGACTCTGGCCAAACCCCACGCCGACGCTTTGCGCTACTTACTCCAACTCGCCCACGCCTCCGCCGAGGAAGCCGACGCTCTCTTCTTTGAATTGGAACAGCAGAGCCTGACCGTTTTTGCGGCAGCCATGCTGCAATCCCTCGACCGCCTGCGCGGACGCGCCGAGTTTATCCTGGATATTCTCGAGCGCTGGGAACGCCGCGAAGGCGCTCAAACGTAGCGCTGCTTTCCCCCGAAATCGTCCGTGTGGCGCGGGCGCCCTCGCCCGCGTGGTCTTGGTTTGCAACTCACATTGAATCCGGTGATCTCGAACCTACTCATCGAACGCGCAACATTCACGCGCCTAGCCCGCGAATGCCAAAAACTGAAGCAACGCGCGCCCTGTCGCGCTGCGGCCTCCATCGGATATCCCGAAGGTGGGATTCTTGACTCGTGATGGACTACATATCGCTATAGATCGTGAAAAATCCGGACAGGGCCTTCGGACCAGGAAGAAGGGGGCGAAGCTACTGCCGGGGCGCGAAGTAGCCCTTGCGCGCGCGCAGCGACAGATCTTTTTTCAGGACGCTGATTTCGATGGTGCGGTAGCGGCCGTCGGCGTCGAACTGCGCGGGCTTGTAGGAGACGATGTACTGGCTGCGAAGCTCATCCTGAATGGCCGCGAAGGAGTGTGAAACGTCTTTATCCTTCAGCGGGAAGAAAGCCCGGCCGCCGGTGGCGTCGGCGAGTTGCGTCAGCACGCGGTCGCCGCGCTGCACCGTGGGGCCGTCGTCAGTGGAAATGGTGTAAAGAATGACCTCGGCGCGCTGCGCCATTTCGATGGCGGCATCCCGGGTCACGTCGCTCTGGTTGTCGTCGCCGTCAGAAAGGATGATGAGTGCGTGGCGGACGGGATGGTCCGGGTTGGAATTCATCAGCTTTTCTTTGCAGGCCTTATAGATGGCGTCGTAAAGTGCCGTTCCTCCGCCGGACCGCAAGCGATGCACACCTTGAGAGAGTAAAGCGACATTGTCGGTGAAGTCCTGCGTCATCTGCCATTTGCTATTGAAGCCGGCGACAAACGCCTGATCGGAACCGGGGCGCAAAGTGCGATTCAGAAAATCGATGGCGGAAGCTTGCTCGAAAGCGAAGCGGCTGCGGACCGACCCGCTAACATCGACCAAAAGGCCGACTTGAAGAGGAAGATCGGTCTCGCGTCGGAACGTCAATACGGCTTCAGGAACTTTGTGGTCATCCAAAATTGTCAGATCGCTCTGCTCGAGCGTCCTGACAAAGTGGCCATGCTTGTCGGTAGCGGTAAAAAGAAGATGAACTTCGTCGACCTGCTTGCGGATGGTAAAAGCGGGATCGTCCGAAGGGATCTCAGTTGCGGCAACAGTCGAGGAAACGCTGGAGAGAACAGGGTGTGCCGACGCCGCCTGCGCGGGTGACATTTGCCCCCAGGCCGCCGACCCCAAAAACACCGTCGCTAGAAACAATTTCCCCATTGCGTATTTCGTTCCCTTGAGGTCCAAAATTTGCACGTTTCCGCACGTTTTCCAGCGCCTTCCCAATTAGATGCAAGTGGAAGGCCTAAATCCTCAGCGGCTCGACCGCCCAGGTTGTCCTCAATCTAGTATCCCCGCCCACCCCTGCCAAGTTACAAAAGGAGCACGGTCTTCGGAAGGGCGGGAAAGTGCTGCAACTGCGGGCTTTACGTGTCACGCGAGGTGCGTTCTGCTGCTTTGGATTTTCGCATCTAGGGTACGGCCTTCCGGGGTCTCGGAAGTACACCTTAGGGGAATTTGTTTGCGCGCGGAGGCGGCGAGGCGAGATGATCGCGGGTGGTTGGGTTTCATACTGTGGACGGAGGGGATATGCAGAAGATTGCAGTCTTAGTTTTATTGCTGACTGTGCCGGCTTTCGGAGCGAACCGCGAGGCGGATCGTGTCAAGGAATCTGGAACCGTGCTCAAGGAGATTCTGGGAATGCCCGACAACATTCCGACCGAGCTCTTGAAGAAAGCGCGCTGCGTGCTGGTGCTGCCTTCGGTGAAAAAATTGGCGATTGGCGTTGGCGGCAGTTATGGTCGAGGGGTGATGACGTGCCGCGGAGGCGAGAAGTTTACTGGCGGGTGGTCGGCTCCAGCCATGTATGCGCTGGAAGGGGCGAACATCGGATTTCAATTGGGTGGGCAGGCGACGGATTTTCTGATTCTCGTGATTAATGATCGAGGCGTGGATTCCCTTCTCGGCAGCAAGGTGAAACTGGGCGCGGATGCGGCGGCGGCGGCGGGTCCCGTAGGGCGAGACGCGGCGGCCGCAACCGACGTGGTTATGCGGTCGGAGATGCTTTCGTATTCGCGTTCGCGCGGACTATTTGCGGGAATTTCGCTGGAGGGGTCAACGTTGCGTCCCGACGGGAGCGCTACCGAAAAACTTTACGGGCGCAAGCTCAGCGCGAAGGAGATCCTGCGCCAGGGAAAAGTCGGCGTGCCGGCCTCGGCTGGGCTTTTGGTGGCGACGCTAAACGGGGCTACCGGGGCAAGGGTGGCGAGGAAGCGCAGGTGACAACTTTAGAACAAATATCTACTCCGTCAACCAATTTTGTCATCCCGCCCGCAGTGGAGGGACCCGCTGTTTGCCGTCCGCAGTCCAGCGATTTAATAAGAGGTTCGTCCAATGGGTGAGGTTGTCCGGTGCGCATGGGCAAAGAACGAATTGGCCATTCGCTACCACGATGAGGAATGGGGCGTGCCGGTGCATGACGACCGGACGTTCTTTGAGTTTCTGATCCTGGAAGGGGCGCAGGCGGGCCTGAGCTGGGATACGATTTTGAATAAGCGGGAGAACTACCGCAAGGCGTTCGCTGAGTTCGATCCGGCGAAAGTGGCGAGGTTCGACAAGAAAAAGCAAGCCCAGCTACTGTTGGATCCGGGCATCGTCCGCAACCGCTTGAAGGTTTCGTCCGCGGTGGGCAATGCGCGAGCCTTCCTCGAGATACAAAAAGAGTTCGGAAGTTTCGGCACCTATATCTGGCAATTCGTCGGCGGCAAACCGAAGGTGAACCCTGGAAACCCGGTGCCGCCCAGCACGCCGGAATCGGATGCCATGAGCAAAGACTTGAAAAAACGGAGCTTTCGCTTTGTTGGCTCGACCATCTGTTATGCGTTCATGCAGGCAACCGGCTTAGTGAATGATCACTCGCCGGCGTGCTTCCGCTACAAGGCTGGCTCCAAACGCCGGAGATGAATCGGAGGTAAAAATGTGGGAACGGTCGTCTCGGAGCCGTTCCCACCAGTGGAAATCTAGCTGGCCTGTTTTACCGCCGCGCCACGAATCTCATCCACACGTTTGCGGCTTGCACCGATAGGTTAGGATCATCGGCGCCTCGCGCCCGGACTACTTAGTCTTGCTCGGGTCGTCCTGGGGATTGACGTAGTTGAACTGCAACGGCGACTTCCCGTGAACCTGGACGACAACCTCGCCGACGGCCATGGCGTAGTGGTGCATGTCCGGATCGAGATAGGCAAAGCGTCCGGCCGTCAGGGTTTTCATGTGGTTCAGCTGGAATGTGTCACCCATGCCGACCTTGAAAATGCCCGAGATGACGGTGACGTTTTCCCGCAGAGGATGCCAGTGGGGCGGAACCCGGTATCCGGCGGGCATCTTCAGCCGGATGGTGTAGTCGCCATCGGGGGCTATGGGGTCGCCTTCGAGCACGGCAATTTGCGCGCCGGCAGGCAGGACAGAAGGCGCTGGGCCCCACTTCGTGTCATCGGCCGAGGAAACCTCCAAGGCAGAGTGGCTATCCGGCGCAGGACCCTGCGCGGAGACGCTGAGGAATTGACCGGTCCAGCACAGCAGGACTGCTACTGTGAGAGCTAAGTAAGCAAGTTGTTTCATGGTTGCACCTAATTTGCTATCGAGTTTGGCCGCCAACCACACAATGCACTGACCGCGGCCCTGTCCTATTAACACTCCGCCGATGCGAATTCGTCCTTTGGCGTAAGTGATTTATTTCTGGTATTTTTCTGACAACGTGTCTTCCAGCCAATCCAGCACCGCTTATGAGTTTGGCCCCTTCCGACTGGAACCGAAGGAGCACCGGCTCGTCCGGGAGGGTTGCGCTGTCCCGTTGACCGGCAAGGCCTTCGCCACGTTGTGCGCGCTGGTGCAGCAGCATGGGACTCTTATCCCCAAGCAGGACTTGTTGAATGCCGTGTGGCCGGACTCCGTAGTGGAGGAAAACAGCCTGGACCGCAACATCTCGGCGCTCCGGAAGGCGCTCGGGGAGCAGGCTTCGGGGGAGTCGTTCATTGAAACAGTGCCAAGGGCTGGATACCGCTTCGTTGCGGCTGTGAGAGAGCTGGCGTCGCAGGCCAATGGGGCCCACGCGTCGGCAACTGACGGATCGGCGCCGGACAGCGCAGCTCGGCAGGACATCCGCTTCTGCATGACCGCCGACAAAGTCCGATTGGCCTACTCGCGAATCGGCTCCGGATATCCGCTCGTTCGCGTGGCCAACTGCTTCAATCATCTGGACTTCGAGTGGGAAAGTCCCATCTGGCAGCACTACGTGCGGGATCTGGCCAAGGGACACAGCATTGTTCGTTACGACGGCCGCGGCAACGGCATTTCCGAGTGGAATGTCGAGGATATTTCTTTTGACGCCTGGGTGAATGATTTGGGGACGGTAGTGGATGCCGCGGGCCTGGATGAGGTCGCAATTCTGGGAATGTCGCAGGGCGCGGCGGTGGCGATTGCTTATGCCGTTCGCTATCCGGAACGAGTCAGCCACCTGATCTTGTGCGGCGGCTATTCGCGCGGTGTGAATCACCGGGAAAAACCGGATGCGAAGGCGGCCCGGCAAGCACTCGAAACCCTCGTCGAGGTGAATTGGGGCAAGAGCAATCCAGCGTACTTCCAGATGGTGACGAGCATGTACATCCCGGAACATACGACTCCGGAAGATCAGCAGTTTTTCAAGGATTTGCAGAGTGTGTCCGTGTCGACGGCGAACCTGGTGAAATTCATGCGTGCCTGCGATGCCATCGATGTGCGACCGTTGCTGCCCTCGCTATCCGTGCCGACCATTGTCTTTCACAGCGACCGCGACCGCATCGCGCCTCCAGAAGAAGGACGCATTCTGGCGGCGGAGATTCCGGGGGCGAAGTTCGTTCCATTATCGAGCGCGAATCATTTACTTCTGGCGGAAGAACCCGCCTGGAAGGTGTTTCGCGATGAGGTGGAGGAGTTTTTGAAGGCATAAAGCTTCCTCACCCAAAATGCCGGGGAGATGATTTTCATGAACATGAAAAGGAAAAGCAGCTTCGTCTATCGGATCGCAGTGGCGGGAATGGCCTTACTGCCACCCTCGCTGCCGGGTCAGATTTCCAAAACTGGAGACACGCCAGTCACCGCAGTCGAAGGCCAAAGCTGGATCCGCCACATCCGCAAATCGTTCAACGATACGAGCATGGGCAAGACTTGGATCCTGGGTCCGGCACCAGGCGCGCCGGGGGAGAGCGCACCTCCGTGGCAGATGAAGATCACGCCCGAATATGCCACGCAGACAATTTCGCTTCATGGTTCGGACCTGTACCGGCTAAGTTGCCGCGGCTGCCATGGGCCGGAGGGGCATGGCGCGCCACCGGAAATCAATTCTATCGTCGGTCCGGTGCAAGCAACATCGATCCAGGCCACGATGGAACGGATGCGAAAGGCCGGTATGCAAATGAGTAAAGCGGACGTGGCCGCCATGGCCAAGGATTCCAAGGCGATGTTGTTGCACCGGCTCCATACCGGAGGGGAACACATGCTGCCGCCCACTTTGAGTGAAGCGGAGATTCCTCCGCTCGTAGCCTACCTTGAGCAGCTTTCTGGAGTTCCGGGAGCGGAAAAACGGCAGAAAGTCGTCAAGGAATCCGCCTACCGCATTGGGGAGCACATCGTGAAATCCGCGTGCCACGTTTGCCACAGCGCAGCCGGTTCGAACCCGACGCCGGATCAGATCATGGAAGGCGCGATTCCTCCGCTCTCTTCGCTACCGACTCGCGTGAGTCTGCCGGAGTTTGTCCGAAAAGTTACGAGCGGTGCGCCCATCACGATGGGTTCGCCGGCTGCGCCCTACCGGGGCAGGATGCCGGTGTTTTACTACCTGAGCCAGGACGAGGCGTCGGCGGCGTATTTGTATTTGCTGCGCTACCCGCCTCGTCCTTAGATCATTAGCGCAGTTTCTCGCCTACGGATTTGCCCTGGCTGTAAAGATAAAGGTAGTCCGGCCCGCCGGCCTTCGAATCCGTTCCGGACATATTGAAGCCGCCGAAGGGATGCGCACCGACGATGGCGCCAGTGCATTTGCGGTTGATGTAGAGATTGCCCACGTGAAATTCGCGGATAGCGCGATCGATCTTCTCCTGCGAGTTGGCGTAGACGGCGCCCGTCAGGCCGAACTCAGTATCGTTGGCGATCTCCAAAGCGTGATCGTAGTTCTTCGCCTTAATCACAGCAAGAACGGGGCCAAAGACCTCTTCCTGTTCTAAAGTCGATTTCGGATCGATGTCGGCGAAAACCGTAGGCTGAATGTAATAGCCCTCGCCAAGATTGGTGGCGCGGGCCCCGCCGGTAATGAGGCGGCCTTCCCTCTTACCCGTTTCGATGTAGCCAAGAATCTTATTCATGGCGCTTTCGCTGATGACGGCCGACATGTTGAAGTTCTCGACGGGATCGCCAATGCTTAGTTTCTCAACCCGCGTCTTCAGCTTGGCAACAAACTCGTCGTAAATCTTTTCGTCAACAATCGCGCGCGAGCAAGCCGAACATTTTTGCCCCTGGAAGCCGAACGCAGCCTGCGCCACGCCCTCCACCGCCGTATCCACATCGGTATCGGCATCGACCACGATCGCATCCTTGCCGCCCATTTCCAGAACCGTGCGCTTGATCCAGACCTGGCCGGGCTGCTGCTCGGCGGCGCGCTGGTTGATGTGCAGGCCTACGCCCTTGGAGCCGGTGAACGCGATGAACCGCGTTTTGGGATGAGCGACGATGGCGTCGCCAAACGTGGAGCCGGAGCCGGGGCAGAAATTCACTGCGCCCGCAGGCAATCCGCATTCTTCCAGAACTTCGAAAAACTTCGCAGCGATCGTCGGAGCATCATGCGAGGGTTTCAGCACCACCGTGTTGCCCATTACCGCCGAAGCCAGCGTCATCCCCGCCATGATCGCGCACGGAAAATTCCACGGCGGAATCACCGCGCCAACGCCAAGCGGTATATAAAAGAGTCGGTCGCGCTCGCCGGGAAGCTGCGTCGGCGTTTCCACCTGCGCCATGCGGAGAGCTTCACGGGCATAGAGTTCGCAGAAATCGATGGTTTCGGCGATATCGGCATCCGCCTCGCCCCAGTTCTTGCTGACTTCAAAAACCAGCCAGGCGCAGAACTCAAAGCGGCGCTCCCGAATGATATCGGCCACGTGGAAGACGAAGCTGGCGCGCTCTTCCGGCGTACGGCGGCTCCAGGCAGGGAAGGCACCGAGGGCAGCCTGCATCGCGGGCTCGACTTCGGCCTTGCCGGCATTCTGGTGGACGCCAACGACCTGCGAGGGCTTGGAAGGATTGATCGAACGAATCTTTTCCGTCGTCCGCAGCCGCTTGCCGCCGATGACCATGTCATATTCGCGGCCAAGTTCGGCGCGGACTTTCTCTATGGCCGCCCGCATCTTCTTCGCGTTCTCTTCTTTCGAGAAATCGATCATGGGCTCGTTGACGAACGGCCCGGAGTGCAAGCGCAACGGCAGGGGAGGAGCTTCGAGTGTGGCCATGACAACCTCGCTAAAAAGAAATTTCGTCCATCCCGGGCGGGATGGCAGGGTGAACCCGCAATTTTACCACCGCTCCCAGCACCTGTGCGTCCTACCCAGACCATTCCTGGATTCAAAAAAAGAGCGGCGCGAAATCCGCCGCTCTTCCGGTGATCCAGTAAAACCGCCAGCTTACGCGGCCTGTAGCTTCTTCATCCGTTCCTCCATGTCCTTGGGCGCCACGTCTTCAATGTGGGTGGCGATGCCCCACAGGTGCCCGAACGGATCCTGGATGAATCCGGAGCGATCCCCGTAGAACTGATCTTGTACCGGTTTGAGAACCTTGGCGCCGGCATCGACGGCCCGTTCAATTACGCGGTCGACATCGGGAATGTAAAGATACAGGCTGACTGGACTTCCGCCGATGCCGGAGGCACTCAGGTGACCCTGGCCCATGCTGGGGTTTTCTTCCGCCAGCATAAAGCGCGAATCTCCGATCTGAAGTTCGGCGTGGCCGACTCTGCCATCGGGTTGATCCATGCGCGTCACCACGGTGGCTCCGAAAACCTTCTTGTAGTACTCGATGGCCCGGTCCGCGCCCTTGATGATGAGGTACGGCGAAATGGAATTGTAACCCTTGGGAATGTAGTGAACTTTATTGGAATTCATGGTTTCCTCCTTCGGAAAGTTGAAGGTTGAGGTTGAACAGCGCGCAGCGGGACCGCGCGTCGTACTCTGGGCTAGATCGTGCTTTTGGTTGGTTCTGACTTCCCGGTCGTACTGTCCCTGTCTTGCCTGGGTTCATGAGAGCACAAGTATCTGGGTGGTTCAAGAGGGGAAAAAGCTGTAGGAGATAGGCCAGCCCTCAGTCCTGAAGAGCCCAAAGGGTTTGCCGGGCACCGCTTTTTGTTCAAGTCCGGCGAAACCTTGTCGATGACTGCGTTGAGGGTGTGTGCGGGACTCCCCGAGCGCCATGCTCGTCAACCGGGCACGCCATCGAGCAGGCCATCGAGCAGGCCATCGGTCGAGAGAAATGAAGACAAGCGGTCGAGAGAAATGACGATGAGTGTGTCGAGGAAAATTATTCTGATCGCGTTCAGCTTCGCACTGCCAATCGCGGTGCTGGTGTACCTGATGGTAATCAACATTGACGACAACGTCACCTTCGCGCAAGGGGAGCTGAAGGGAGATGAGTACCAGAGGCCCCTGGAAGAACTTTTGCGCGATCTACAGAATGAACAAATTGCCCTGCATACCGCCGAGCTGGCGGGAGACGACAACGGGAGAATCGATCTGGCGTTCGTTAGGCTCGCTCAAGTCGATCGGTGGCTGGGCGCCGACCTCCAATTCACCGATTCCGGACTGGCCAAGCGTCACCGTAGTTACGAGCGCGTGGCGAACCTGCAACAGGAGTGGTCGGAACTGGAAAAAGCTCTCGCCAATCGAGCATCCACTGCATCCCATACCGACGGGCCAGAAAAGCTCGACGCGAAGTTCAACCATCTGGTTTCCGATGTGCGCACCATGATCACGCATATGGGGGACACGTCCAACTTGATCCTCGATCCAGATTTGGATAGCTACTACCTCATGGATGTGACTGTGCTGGCACTCCCGCAAACGCAAGACCGGTTAGCCCAGGCGACCCTTTACGGCTACGAAGCCCTGCGCCGTGGAGCGCCAACGCAGGCGGAGAGAATTCAACTGGCGGTGTATGCGGCGATGCTCCAGCAGGCGGACGTCGACCGGGTGGCGGGCAGCAGCCGGACCTCTTTGAATGAAGACGCCGGCTTCTATGGGACGAGCGTTACGCTGCAAAGGCGGCTGCCGGCGGCATTACTCAAGTACGAGGAAGGGAATGGTCCTTTCATCCGGGTGCTGAACAACCTCGCCACTGGAGGACCGGGTGTCTCGCCCGAGGCTTACCTTCGAAACGGGCTCGCGGCGCGGGATGCGAGTTTTTCGTATTGGAACACGGCGGTGCTGGAAGAGGACACGCTGTTGCATCTGCGGATTGCGCACTTCGAGCGGCGGCGGACAAGATCCCTTCTGCTCGCGTTCGCATCCGTATTGGCGGCGAGCCTGCTGGCATTCCGGCTCACACGCTCGATTACCCGCCCATTGCTGGGGCTCGTGGCCTCGCGCAGCCCCGTGGCGATTCTGCTGAGCGTTTGCGCGGAGCGCATTTCCAAAGCCAGCGAGAACAATTTTGCGGACCGCGCGGAAGCGGCCTTGATCTGCCAGGAACTCGATGCCAATTGCGATGCGATGCGGAAGGCTGTGTCGGAATTGGAATCGCAGGTCAAAGGCGTCTCCAGCCAGGAAGCAAGGCAATAGGCGAACCTTAATGGGACAACCACCGAATTCACGACGGCGGCCTGACCATGGCGACTAGCGTCTACCTTGGCTTGCTGAAGACTGTAAGCGCCTACGTGAACGAGAACAAGGCGCGCGAGGTCATCTCTAGGCAAATGGCGAAGTGCGGCGCAACGCCGGAAACGCTGGATTCTGAAGGCTTCAAGAAAATCGCTCACATGGTGTCGGGCGCGGCTGGGCTCTATGTGGCCGATCCGGCCCGGAGGATGGAACTGGCGAGGAAGGTTGCGGTGTCTGCCGGAGTCTGAAATTCGACCGGCTCCGCAATCAATTCGGGCGGGCGTATTTTACGGCGGCCGTGCGCTCCAGTTTGTCCCAGTTAAAGGGCAAGCCATCGATGGCCCGCTTCACGGTGCGGAACAAAACTACAGAAAACAATTGCCGGTAGGCGAATCTCTGGATCGGAACCTGGCTCAGGAGCCAGTGGTCCTCGCGCGTCTCCGGGCGGCGGCGCTCGAGCACAAAAGCGATGGCCGAAGCGATGAAGTCGATAATCATGAAACTCGCGAAATAGAACAGCAGCTTTTGGAAATACGCCGGACTGGTCGACTCCGGGTGGAAGAAACGGCTGATCAGATACGAGACTGAGCCCACGGCGAACATGATATCGATGAACGGCGAAAGCAGCGGCAGGATGATTTGAAAAACCAGAATATTTGGCAACGCCACCCAGCCCAGCGCTCCCTTGCGTCCCATAACGCCGCGATGCTTCCAGACCGCTTGCAATATCCCGAAGGACCAGCGGAAACGCTGGCGCATGAGGCCGTTGGCAGTGGTGGGAGCCTCGGTGAAAGCTAGGGCGAGATCCTCATACTCCACGCGGTAGCCTCGTTCCAGCAGCGACATCGTGAGATCGGCATCCTCGGCAACCGTGTCGATATGGTAGCCGCCGACCTCGCGGACCGCGGACACCCGCCATGCGCCGATCGCGCCGGGAACCACGCTGACCGCGCTCAGCAAATCAAGCGCCCGGCGCTCGAAATTCTGGCTGGTGATGTATTCCAGCGCCTGCCAGCGCGTCCACAGATTCACGCGGTTGCCCACTTTGGCATTGCCCGCCATCGCACCAATGCGCTCATCATGGAAATGGGGAACCAGATGCGAAACGGCGTCGCCGGCGATGATCGTATCCGCATCCATGCCGACGAAAATCGTCTCGTCCCCGCGCAGATGCTGGAGCCCGAAATTGAGAGCTTCGGCTTTGCCGCCGTTAGCTTTGGTCAGGACGATGAGCTGCCCGGACGCGAACTGGATTGGCGATGCCTTCCTCGCAACTTCCAGCGTGTCGTCGGTGGATCCGTCGTCGATCACGATCACGCGCAGGTTGGGGTAGTCGGAATCAAGAGCAGCCAGAATTGTTCGCTCAATTACTTTCTCCTCATTAAAAGCCGGGATGAGAAGCGCGACGTTCGGACGGAAAGCGGCCAACTCTTCGCGGGAACCGTAACGGCGGCGCCGCAAGCGGTCGATGATCGCGAGCACACCGACGAATACGAGTCTCCCGGTCATCAGAATATCGCCCAGGAAAAAGATGGCGGGAATGGCCTTCATGATCAGCTCACCAAGAGCAAAGGCAAACCAGTCAATACGCGCCGACCAACGCTCGTTGGTGGAGAGCATCGGCATGATCTCCGCACGCGTCTTGCCCAGAAGCTGACTGACCGGGACCAGCTCAAGCCCGCGAGCCCGTACCCCATCGATAATTAATCCGAGCGCTTCCACCGTGGCCCGGCGGTCGCCGCCGCCGTCATGCAACAGCAAAATGCTGCCGCAACGGAAATCGGTGGGGGAGCATGGCGGCAAGTGCTGGAACACGTCGTCGGCAATTTCCTGCGGCGATCGCGACGGGTTCGTGCGCCAATCGTTGGGGTCGATGCGGTTCCCTACCGTGATATAACCCAGCCCCTGCGTAATTTCCAAAGGCCGAACCTGGTCGGCTGTATCCGGTTCCTGATCGATGGAATAGGGCGGCCGGAAGAGCACCGTCTTAATGCCGATGCGGCTGGCGAACAACCTCTCCGTCAGGTTCAGCTCCAACTTCATCAACTGCGGCGAAATCAGGCTTATGTCGGGATGGGTAAAGGTATGGTTGCCAATCTCGTGCCCTTCCGCATACATGCGTTGCGCGACGGAAGGAAATTTCTGCGCTTCCAGCCCGATCACAAAGAACGTTGCCTTTACGCCCTTGTCGCGCAGCACATCGAGAATTCGCGGTGTCCATTCCGGGTCCGGGCCATCATCGAACGTTATCGCAACCTGTTTTGCGTTGGCGCCATAGCGCGCGACGCGATAGGGAGACGGCAACTTGGTGAACGTTTCTTCGGTCACCAGATTCGTTTGCGGATCCACGTGAATTTCCCGCGATCCATCCGACGGCCGCTTCTCGATGCTGAGAATCTCGCCTTCGCCCTCCATATCCACGTCTTGCCCGGGAGGCACAGCCTTCAGCTTGTCGGGTGCGCCGGGATCGCCGGGCACATCCCACACCCGCCACAGCGTGTGGTCCTCCGAGCCCAGCCTCCACAGCGCAAACGTCCGAATTCCCAGCGAGTGCGCCGCCCGCATCTGGTTGAGCGCCGTCGCCCCGTCGAGAAACCAGACCTCGTGCCGGTGGTTCTTGTCGTCGCGATAGCTGTAGTGCGGGTTCAGCGCGTCGCTATCGAATTCAATATCTTCCTCGGAATCGCTCGCTCCCAGCCACGCCTCCTGCACCGAGCGGTTCGCTTCCACGCTGCCGGCCGCGCTCTTTACGTTCTCGGTCCAGTCATAGCCGTAGTTTGCAATGGCGCAGATGATTTTATCTTTCGGAACAGTCTTCACCGCGGCAGCCAGATTCTCCGTGAACCAGTCCTGCGAGGCGATCGGCCCGGCCTTGGCTCCGGGAAAGTGTTCGTCGTAGTTCATCAACACCATGCCGTCCACGTGCGACGCGATTTCGGCC
>Ga0209863_10000086_pt1 | contig 55713 bp, 64 predicted proteins | sample OrgsoiDNA2013046_FD_185796 | JGI IMG/M metagenome (GOLD analysis project Ga0209863, IMG submission 185796) | Permafrost soil microbial communities from the Arctic, to analyse light accelerated degradation of dissolved organic matter (DOM) -... | ecosystem: Environmental > Terrestrial > Soil >...
TGGCCTTTTGAATAACCGGCTTTTCTTTTTGTTCCCAGGATTTATTACCAGGCCCGTGATAAACGAGTGCTTTCATAAGTTTTAATTTGTAACCTGCAACTTAGTTCCAGGTGATACAAATAATTATGACAGGACGACCGCTATGATATGACATTCGTCATGCATTCACACCGCCCATATGAGCAGAATCATATTCCACTTTGATTAAGTTCATTTTTTATGCTTCAGATTAAGTTGATATTTGAGAAAACGAAACAATATGTTCGGGACACTAAATAATGAGGAAATAGAAACGCTCCCGGACAGGCCCGACAATATTGATGCCATAAAAGGCATCGTATTTCGTATTCGAACTGGTAAAAAAACAGGAAAATATGAAAAGCAGGAAGGCGCTGCAATCTATTCCTGGGAATAATATATAAATATTTAAAATTGCTCGATTAAATACAATGAAAACAATATTAGCACCAACCGACTTTTCAACATCTTCGATCAACGCCGTTAACTATGCGGCTGATTTGGCCCTATCTATAAAAGCCAAGCTTGTTTTGTTTCATGCAATTCCATTTCCAATCGCTGTCTCTGAAATATCAGTTCCCGGCGATTTTATTGATGACATGATGGAAGTGGGCCAAAGAGACATGGACGAATTGCATGAAAAAATACAACTCAGAACAAAAAATAGAATATCCGTTACGACGGATATAAAAATTGGAACTGTTGAACAGGAAATAGAAAATATTTCTGCAATAGAAAGACCACTGGCTATTGTCATGGGCATACGCTCTGGTAAAAGCCTTGAGAGAGCACTGATGGGCAGTTCAATTTTTCACATTATGAATCATGTGGGCTTTCCCACCATCATCGTCCCTGAAAATGTTCAGTTTACTGAAGTCAATTCCATTGGCATGGCCTGTGATTTTAAAAAAGTGGACGAAAAACTTCCATTTGAAACAATCACAGAATGGCTGTCTCTTTTTAGACCCAATCTTGAAATCATCAATATAGGGAAGAGGGACAACGATTTTAAAGCCGATCAGGTTACTGAATCTATCTCTCTTCAAACACGCTTGGGTGCTTTCGCACCGCGGTTTCACTTTCTGCGCAGTGATAACATTGCAGAGGAACTAAATAAGTTTATAACTACACATCCCCTTGATTTGCTTATGGTCTTTCCGAGGAAACATGGAATCTTTAACCTGTTTCACAAGAAAAAATCAAAGTTCATCATAAACCATAGTCGAGTTCCGATTTTATCAATCCGATAGAAAAGTTTGAACCGGTGATACAGGTCATGATTAGTGTATGAGTTATTGAAGAACTTTAATAAACACTTTTTATGAAAAAAAATATGGGAAATTTCGATCGTACCCTTAGAAGTGCAATTGCCATAATCTTTATTGCTCTAAATGCAAAGGGATTGATTTCCGGAGGAGTGGCTGTTGGCGCAATCATTATTTCAGTTGTCTTTTTTTTAACCAGTCTATTCGGTTTCTGCCCGGTCTATGGATTATTTGGCATGAACAGCCGTAAAACAAGTTAAATGAAAAATATTTTAATTGTTCCTGCAATTCTTGCTTTTTTCACCATCTCTTGTAGCACGGGAAAAAAACTTGATCAGGTAGAACTGCAAAACGCAACGTTGAAGAGCGAAATGACGAAGCTGACAGAACAAAATGCCCAGTTGAGTAACCAGGTATATGCCTTGAATCAAAAAGCAGATAGTTTTAAAACAGCCGGCGATATTGCTACCCATCGCTTCAATGAATTAAGTAATTGCCTGGAACAACAAAGTGATTCATTGCTTCAGATAAAAAAAAAGGCAATAAAAGAACTAAGTTCTTTTGATAATTCACTTGTCAAAGTAAAATACCAGAATGGGATGGTTTATGTCTCCATGCAGGACCAATTCATGTTTCCGAGTGGTAGCACAAAAATCAATCAGGATGGAAAGAAAGCCTTAGCCGTGATTGCAGATATTTTATCTGAATATGATCATGTCAGTGCCATTGTCGTGGGAAATACGGACACTGTTGATATCCGGAACGGATTTTCGGATAACTGGTCACTCAGTACAGAGCGCTCAAATGCTATTGTACGTTATCTTATTAGTCATTATGCGGTAAACCCAGCCAGGCTGATTGCAGCCGGAAAAAGTAAGTTTAGTCCCGTTGCCAGCAATGATACTCCTGAAGGTAGAGCAAAAAACCGCAGAACTGATATTATCTTTAATCCTGATTTAAACAAGCTATGGCTTCTCTCGCAAAAATATCCGTAAAGCATCAAGTGACTGACCATTTCCCGGCAAAACGGACTATCTTAATAGCATAGTCCCTTTTTATTAGTTATGGAACCTTTGTTGGAACATTACTGGAACCTCACATCAGAGAACGCCTTTAAAATGCTTTCCTGTTCTGATAAAGGGCTTTCGGCATCTGAAGCAGAAACAAGGATTCAACGATATGGGCTAAATACGTTCAAAGCAAATTCAGCTTCTTCTGCCTTTATTCTTTTCTTATCACAATTTAAAAGCCCCGTTACGATATTATTGATAGCGGCTGCCCTGCTCTCCATGGCACTGGGCGACTTTACAGATGCCAGCATAATCCTGGTAATTATTCTGGTTAGCAGCTTTCTTGGTTTCTGGCAGGAAAAAGGTGCAGCGAATGCTATTGCTGAGTTATTGAAGATGGTTCAAATCCGATGCCGCATCCTGAGGGATGGCTCGGATAGTGAGTGGCCAGTGGAAAAAGTGGTACCGGGAGATATTATTATTCTTTCAGCAGGAGATGTCATACCCGGCGACAGTTTAATATTGGATTCAAAGGAGCTGTTTATCGACGAAGCGGCATTCACGGGTGAATCTTACCCGGTTGAAAAATATAACGGTATTGTACCGACAGATACCTCTCTTTCCAAGAGAAGCAATTCTTTGTTCATGGGATCTCATGTCATTAGCGGAAAGGCCCGGGCGCTCGTTGTGAGAACAGGCAAATCAACAGAATTCGGTAAAATATCTGACAAGCTTAGGATCAGACCCCCCGAAACGGATTTCGAAAAAGGCATACGTCATTTCGGTTATATGCTCATGGAAATTACACTGGTACTTGTTATTATCATTTTTGCCATCAATGTAATATTACATAAACCCGCATTGGACTCTTTTTTATTTTCGCTTGCATTGGCAGTTGGGCTGACTCCCCAACTCTTGCCCGCAATTATTACGGTAAACCTGGCAACCGGAGCCAGAGCCATGGCCAAAAAGAAAGTTATCGTAAAGCGATTATCCTCTATTGAGAATTTTGGAAGCATGAACATCCTTTGTTCTGACAAAACAGGAACCATTACAGAGGGGAAAGTGACCATCAAAGATGCACTGGATATAAATGGAAATCATTCAGGGAAAACGCTCTTGTATGCCGGACTGAATGCCAGTTTACAACAGGGCTTTCACAATCCCATCGACGAAGCCATATGTGCCGTATACAAATCGACTTCAACACAGTATGTCGTTCAATCAGAAATACCTTATGATTTTATCCGCAAAAGACTTAGTATCCAGGTTAAGAATGAGAAAGAGAATTTTACCATCACGAAGGGCGCGCTAAATTCAATATTGGAAATATGTAATCAGGCAGAAACGGAAAAAGAAGAATTAATATCCCTAAAAGACATAAAGACAGTTATCTTAGAAAAATATCAGCAATTAAGTGCTTCCGGTTACAGGGTCTTAGGGATCGCTTACAAGGTGACGGAAAATGACAGAAACTTCACACGCGACCAGGAAAAAGACATGATTTTTCTAGGATTTATTACTCTTTATGACCCGCCTAAAAAAAATTTTCACGAAACACTGGAGAAGTTGAAACAATTAGGCGTTCAACTGAAACTGATTACCGGTGACAATGCATTGGTGGCGGAAAGCATTGCCCGGCAAATTGGCATTTCCAATCCGATAGTACTTACAGGACCTCAGCTTCGCCAAATGACTGACGGTGCTATCATGCAACAAGGCGCGCAGGCTGATATTTTTTCGGAGGTCGAGCCCAACCAGAAAGAGCGAATTATCCTTTGTCTGAAAAAAGCAGGTAATGTGGTCGGATTTATGGGAGACGGAATAAACGATGCACCAGCCCTTCACACGGCCGACGTGGGCATATCGGTTGATTCAGCTGTGGATGTTGCCAAGGAAGCCGCAGATATCGTGCTGCTGGATCAAAACCTGGATGTACTTGCAGAAGGAATTATCATTGGACGCAAGACCTTTACCAATACCATGAAATACGTTTTTATGGCTACCAGCGCCAATTTCGGGAATATGTTCAGCATGGCTGGGGCTTCCCTGTTTCTGTCATTTCTTCCATTATTACCAAAACAAATTCTGCTGACAAACCTTTTAACAGATTTTCCGGAAATGGCAATTGCAACAGACAGGGTTGATAACGCATCCATTGCAAAACCGCATCGCTGGGATATCCGGTTTATAAAACGGTTCATGTTAATCTTTGGGTTGCTGAGTTCCGTTTTTGATTATCTGACTTTTGCCGTCTTGCTGTTTGTTCTGAAGGCCAATGAAAAAGTATTTCAGACCGGCTGGTTTCTGGAATCCGTAATTTCCGCCACCCTGATCGTTCTGGTGGTTCGTACACGACTTCCCTTCCTGAAAAGTCTGCCTGGAAAATATTTATCAATTGCAACCATCCTTATTGTAGTGACTGTTTTGGCGCTTCCCTTCACACCGGTTGCCGGTCTTTTTGGATTTAGTCGGTTGCCACTCCGATTTTACGGCTGGATGTTTCTGATCATAGTAGCTTATATCGGTTCTGCGGAAATCCTTAAACAATGGTTCTATAGAAAATTAGAACTAAATTATTGACTTCCAGGGTGATTCATGAAAAAGAAGATATTTATTACCTCAGTTTTGAAGAACTTCATGAAGTCGTACGGACAAATAAACTGGATTACCAGATCATCAGCACGCGAAAAGACCAGTACAAATTTTATGAAAAACTAACTCCCCCACGTGTTATTACGTCTGACGGTGAAATCATGCCGATGCCATTTATACGATGGTGCCACCTAATTGGGGAGTTAACAATTACAGGCAATACATTGCTGAAACAGGTAAAAACTACCTGGAAGCGATAAGGACTTCGGGCGTGAAACGTGTCGTAAATCTAAGCAGCATTGGGGCGCACCTGAGTGGAGGCATCGGCCCGATTGCAGGGCTTTATGATGTCGAGTATACGCTGAACACGCTGGATGGTATAGCGATAAAGCATTTGCGGGCAGGTATTTTCTTTATCAATTTTTTCTTTGACATGGGAATTATCCGGAATATGGGAATAATGGGTAATAATTACGGAGCAAAAACCAAATTGGTCATGGTGTATCCGGGAGATATTGCAGCAATAGCGGCTCAGGAGTTGCAGGGCTCATTTGAAGGAAAGAGTCACCGATACGTTGCGAGCGATGAACGTGAAATTTCTGAAATCGTTAAAATACTGGGAACCGCGATTGATAAACCGTAATTATCCTGGGCGCAGTTTAGTGCCGAGCAAACATTTGCGGAATGACTTCTGCGGGTATGTCTCCGGTTATTGCAGGCACTTATGTGGAGATGGGCAATGCCATTAACAGTGGAATTTTATTGAAGATTTTAACCAGCATAAACCTGGGGTTTGGGGAGCCACCAAGCTGGTTGACTTTGCAAAGGAATTTGCCGCCGTTTATAAATCACGGAGTAATTGAGTAAGTTACCCCGCGGCAGAATAAACTGATTACGGGATAAAATAATATGAAAGAAATAGAAGCGACGATCCGGCGAATAAAAAGGAAAGAAATATCTTAAATCTGTATTAAACATATCCCTTCTTGCTACTCCCAATCTGTTAATGCAGCGTCAGCATGTCTTCCGCTGAAAAATATTTATCCGGATATTATGAAGCCCGCATTCAGGTTCAATTTCCCTTCGCGATTCGGCGAACGGCGAAGAAGACAAAAGGCGCCGCGGGAAAGACAATCAGCCATTCCGGAATTTTATCCAGGACCGATAATAAACTGATTATACCAGCCCCCGTCCAGAGAACGACTTTTAAACACAGAACTGCCCAGGATCCTCTATCCATAATAATGGATATACGAAAAGGACAAATAAGCAGATTTATCCATACTGTCAGAAAAAGACGGCTAGCAGTTAATCAGTTCCAATTCCTCTTCACATACCTCTCGTCTAGGTTTCGGATCTGCAGAAGATTCAAATTCAATCACTACTATTTCATCAGGCGTACTCGCGCCACATTTTAATCCCAGGTGATTAGCTCCATATCCAATAATTACTGTTCTTTGATCCTTGAAAATGGCTCTGTCTCCTGGTTTGAACTTTTGATTTGCAAACATGTAATCATCCTTTTCTTAAAGGCAGGATCATATCCGGCCTTTTTTTCTACAAATCGTTGTTTTACTTTTCAAGCTTCTTCTGGACGTCCTCAGCCATCATCAAATGATGTTCAAGTGTGGGTAACGTATTTTTAGCCCATGCACTCACCTGGGTGTCGTTGCCTTTTTCCGCTTCTTTCTTAAAATCGTCGATAACGTCCTTGTGGTCCTTAACCATCAGATCCGCGTATGCTTTATTAAATTCGTTCCCGTTCTTTGCTTCCAAATCACTTGCTACTTTCTGACATTTCTCGCTCATATCTGCAGGAATCGCAATATGCTTTTCTGCTGCCAAGGCTTTCAGCTGCATATTGGCTTTCGAATGATCGGTCACCATTTGTGTTCCTAATTTTCTTACTGACGAACTGGTTCCTTTTTTCATCGCCAGTTTACCCAAGGCGACTTCCATCATACCGCCGTCGGCAGCGGCGACTGCGAAATCGGCATCCGGCTTTAGATCGGCCATATGCACAGGGTGCGCGGCTGATGTATCTTTCAATTTAGCACTGTCGATATTGGCTGTGTTGGTACTGTCTGCTTGTTTTTTTGCATCGGTCTCGGGGGCATTCCCGCAGGCCATCCAAAATGTTGTTCCCACTACAACTGCGAACAATAGAGAAGGTTGTTTCATTTTATTTATTTTTTGATTTTATGAGGAATAACTTACCCCGACTATTCTAACTATAAATGCAATTATCAGACCCTGTAATTTTCACAGAAATAAAGAAGCCCCTTCCCAAAATCGGCGAGGGTTTTATAAGCTGCGATCTTTTTGCATCTGTTGCTACATACTGGTTGTTTGATATTTTTCAATCGCTTCTCCTATTTCCTGCAACAGAGCCGGATCATAACTTCCTGCTTCATTCGGCGTTCACGTGAAACACCATTCCACTTTACCCTCACCGCAAGGATTGGCAATGATATCCAGATTTATTTCCTGGTTTTGACTTTCCACCTTCACAGAATAGACCAGTTCGTGCCCTGCTTGTTTGGGAAATACCAGCCCAGTATAGGGCATTTGCTCGTAGACGAAGTCGATTACAAATTCATTCATGGCTGGAGATTGATCGAAAGGAAAATATTGATAACCGTTATTATATTCCAATAAGTCAGCCGTATGCACACCTGACGCTAAGAAAAGATGGCAAAACCGTGCCAGGGTATGCTCGCTTTTTTTATTAAAAAACACGCAGCGACTCAGCTACATGACGATTCAGGCCAGATCAGCATTAACATATACCCATAACGGCATATCGGGTATCTCGTCTGTTTTAAAGATTTTAAGTTCAAGATGACCATTTTCACAAATGGCATAAACAAGTCCATGAGAAACATTTGCAATTGTATACGTTTTTCCCAAGGACATTTCAGGGTGATCTGATAGTTGATCGCCTGCTTTCAGTTTTTTAACATCACTAACAGAAAGAATTTGTTTTAACATACAAGTGATTTTAATGATGAACACAAGTGTGATAAAATAGAACTCCCTAAAATGATTACTGGTTAAAGAACTAAATAAAAGAACCGAACGCAAAAAAATAAAATTTTCAAATATCAACAATAATATTTTTATTTTTTCGGGCCTGTCACGATGGTTTGGTTATGGTATCCATTAAAGGACTACATCATATTGACTTTCAACAATTTATCTCTTGGAATAAATCACCGTTATCGCTTTTTTATGGTGTGATATGTAAGAAACGAGTCTTAAAAAGCACTATATAAACTGTATGGGTTTTATTACTTCCTTCATTTTATCAATTGAAAAAGGCTTGGGTAAGAAGGCCCGGATGCCTTCAAAAGCCGCCTTCTTTTGCAACGTTGTGCCTGGATCAGCTGAAATTAAAATAACGAAACTGTGCATAAATTCAACTGGATGCATCTGAATGTACTCAATACCTGAACCATCGGGTAAATTATTATCCAAAATAACAATATCCGGCCGGGCGCTTAGCTTATGACCCGCCTCAGCTAAATCAAATGCGCAGTCGACCTCAAAACCTTCTTTTTTTAAAGCCCTTGATATTACTTCACATAAATCCCTTTCATCGCCAATCACCAAAACGGATTTTTTCATTTTCGTCTTCGTCGCAAGGCTTTATTCTGAATACCCTTGCCTCGGGGGTGTAGGCAGTAATATTGTTTGATATCAGACAACAATGTTATTTGATAGCAAACAAAGCGCTTGTGCAAGTATGTAGGACTTTAACACCGGATAATAGTGACTGACTACAAATAAAAAAAGGGCCCGTAAACAGGCCCTTCCTAATTTATCACTCAGCGATTCTACTTGACTAGCCTTTAGCGAAAGTTTTATTGAGCAGCATATCGGTTAAACCAATCGCCTTGCCAATCCAAAGTGTCAGAGACACAATCCAAACAATGGTCAAAGCGGCTGAAATATTGTAATTCTCGTTCAGATAAAGAACAGCTGAAGTTGCACAAGTCGTAATGATCAAAAACAGGGTAACAAATGTAGAGATCGCTTTCATAAATTTTCGTTTAGGGGTATGATGAATAAATTAAAAAACCGTCGTTGCGGGTTGATCAGGATCTGGACGGGAAATTCATCGAGGATGGGTGGATCTAAACGTCAGGTTTTGCCTGGGATTCTCTTTCGTGGTTGTACGGTGTGTGACCGTAAAAACCTCATCGCTGATACAAAGATGTAAAACGATTTTGGAAGATGCAAGCGATCCGCTGTTTAATTATAAAAGTTCCCACAAAGGGAATTTTAAAAGAATAATCTATTTATTATCAATTAGTTATGTGTTGGACTAATCCAGCGTGGTGAGGGGATGGCACATGCTATTCACGAGCTAAGGCTGTCCCTTCCCGCCCGAGGAACCATAGATTTGTCCTGTCGCATAACTTCCGCTATTAGCTGCGAGTTGAACATAAATCGAAGCAAGTTCAGCCGGTTGGCCGGGTCGCCCCATCGGTGTATCTCCGCCAAACTTTACCAGTTTCTCCTGTGTTGCGCCTCCACTGACTTGTAAAGCGGTCCATGTGGGGCCGGGTGCCACGCCATTGACTCTGATTCCCCTGGGAGCGAGTTGTTTTGCCAATGATTTGATATAGTTCATGGTCGCAGCCTTCGTCTGTGCATAATCATACAGATCTGCGGAGGGATCGTATGCCTGTTCGGAAGCTGTACCGATGATCACGGATCCTGGCTGAAGATGCGGTAAGGCTGCTTTGATAATCCAGAACGGAGCATAGATATTCGTCTTCATCGTCCAATCGAATTGCTCAGTAGAAATGTCAAGGATAGACGCATGAGTTTGTTGTCTTCCCGCATTATTGACAATGATATCAAGACCGCCTAAAGCCTGTACTGCCTGATCTACTAATTTCTGACAAAAAGCTTCTTCTCTAAGATCGCCGGGGACCGCAAAGCCTTTTCTTCCTTCCGCCCTGATTAGGGCTAACACGTCCTGTGCATCGGGTTCTTCAGTGGGAAAATAATTTATCATAACGTCTGCTCCTTCCCGTGCATATGCGATGGCTGCCGCCCGACCCATACCGGAATCCCCACCGGTAATGAGTGCTTTGCGGCCGGCGAGGCGACCTGATCCCTTATAACTTGTTTCGCCATGGTCCGGTCTTGGATCCATTTTACTTACCAACCCGGGCCAGGGTTGAGTCTGACTGGGAAAAGGTGGTTTCGGATATTTAGTCAGCGGATCTACAAGTCCCTCCGGCTTGTCACTGGCTGCGCTTCTTCCGGATGAAGCAAAAGCTGGAGTCACGGCGACAGCGGCTATCGTTGCTCCCAACCCTCCTAATATCTGTCTGCGATGTATTTTATTTTCGCGGTTCATAATATAATTTTTATTAAAAATGATTTCAAGGTTTGTGCCAGCCCTGGCATCATTATATCACTATGAAAAAACAATGGAAAGTACTACGAGGATTGGCTTGATTGCGAGTACGCTGACCAGGTTGGCTGCTATTCCAGAACTTATCAAAATTTGTAAAGAAAGAAAAGCGGAAAATATTTCCCTTTTGTGGATAGTGAGCCTTTTTCCGGGACTTTGCGGATGGATATATAATGGCATACCGCTGAAAAATTAGGCCTGACCTGTTTTGTTTACGATCTTTAAAAAAATAATTAAAATGGCTAAGAAAACCAGTACCCCAGACGACAAATTCTGAAGATAAAAGCGCCTTTCGCCTGGCAGGCGAAGTGATCGGTAGCATTGGAGCTCATATCGTCAATGCCAAAGATATTGTTGTCGATTTTGTAACTGATGAAGCCGCCGTTGCCAAGAAAGCGGCCAGGAAGATTAGCAAGAGGATTCGAAAGGCTGCGAAGAAGGCTCCGGCGAAAAAAAATGTAGTGAAGAAAGCAGCAAAAAAAGTTGCCAGGAAAGTGACTTCGAAAAAATCGGCGAAGAAGATTGTAAAAAAGGTCGTAAAAAAAGTTGCAAAGAAAGCAGTGCCGAAAAAATAACCATGCGCAGCCGTTCCCCGGGCATGCACAATCCTTTCCGGAATTCGTTCGTGATCAAAATGGGTAATTTTTTCCCTTAGTATAAAGTCCTCGAGTAAGGTACCACCCCGTTCGCCCGCTTTCAGCGAGTTTTGATCATCTTGATTTTCAACCCCTGATCGGTCGTCATAAATTCGTTCGCTCCGGTTTGAATGTCCAAATTCAGATCAGTCTGCTTTTGATCCAATTTTGAATTACCCGACCTGGGACCTGGCGTACGCTTTGACTTTGCCATATTAAAATTTTAAAGGAGAAACAACGTGATTAAATATTGGAAAGGTTATCCCGAACATATGTTAAAATCGTGCCTGAATAACTTCCCAAAATTTAACGGCAGGTACATCGTTATTTCTCTTTCAACTCAATCCAGACCGGCGCGTGATCGCTGGATTTTTCCCAGCCCCGCACATGGCGATCCACCCCCGCGTCAAGCAGACGTTTATCCAGTTGCGGACTCAGCAGGAAATGGTCAATCCTCAATCCCGCATCACGCCCATATGCATTTCTAAAATAATCCCAGAACGTATAAATTTTTTCCGCCGGATGTATTTTACGCAGCGCGTCCGTCCAGCCCTGTGAAACGAGTTTGGCGAAGGCTGCCCTTACTTCTGGCCGGAACAACGCATCATTTACCCACCGTTCCGGTTTATATACATCCAGCTCAGTTGGCATCACATTGTAATCGCCGGTCAGAATTACCGGCGTCTCCATCGCCATAAGTTTTTTTGCATGAGCCGTCAATCGCTTAAACCAATCCAGTTTAAAATCAAATTTGGGACCTGGCAGCGGATTTCCATTCGGTAAGTAAATACATCCGATGATGATTCCGTTAATATTTGCTTCGATGTACCGGCTATGCAGATCTTCCGGATCACCCGGAAGTACTCTTCGTATCTCCTCCGGCTTATCTTTTCGCGAAAGAATCGCCACGCCATTCCAACTTTTTTGTCCATGCCAGATCGCCTGGTAACCTGCGTCCAGGATCGCCTGTTCCGGGAATTTTTCGGTTGCCGCTTTTAATTCCTGCAGACAAACGACATCCGGTGCTGACTCTTTCAGCCAACGCAATAAAACCGGAAGGCGGCCATTCACGCCATTTACATTATAGGTTGCGATTTTCATATGCTTGTACTTCGATTTTTAGACCAAACAAAATTACTTATATAGGATTATATTTATGAACTCCCTATTCGCGACCAAATACGTCTCTATGGCTGGTACAAAAATTGTCAATGGTGTATCCCGGTTCATCCTGGGCCTAATCTACATCTATTTCGGTCTGGACTTTTTTTTTCATTTTACGCATTCCGGACCGCCGGATCCAACTACAAAAGCTGGCATTTTCCTCAATGCGCTATTCTCCTCCGGCTATTTCTTTGTGGTCCTGAAAAGTCTGGAAATAATTTATGGCCTGTTGCTTTGGGCGAACTGGTTTGTGCCGCTGGTGCTGATACTTCTTTATCCCATCAGCATCAATATCCTTTTATTTAATAGTTTTCTGGCTCATTCAACTCAACCGCTTGTGATATCAATCATCATCATATCATTAAATACTTACCTGGCCTGTACATGCCGGGATGTTTATGCGCCTTTATTTAAGAGGCGACCAGTGCAATGAATGAGTTAATGATGCCGTAGAATAACAATGCCCGTTTGTACTATTGCAAAGAGTACCAGGGAAATAAGAAAGGGTTTATAGGCGCGGCCATTTAATTTATCGAAGAAAATCAAGGTAATGAGTATGAGATCCACAAAGCTGATGGAAACCAATGCCGCATAGAAAAAATCAATGTGGAACCAGATGGCCAGTGATCGGATAAGACTGGCATCGATGAATACCAATCCGGTCATAATAATATATCTCATGTGGACGGCCGTATTATGCTTATTTATTATAGCCAGTATATAAAAAGTTGAAAACAATAAGGTATCTGTCAGTGGCAAATAAAGTCCGTCCAGGATGGAAATTATATTTTTAGAAGAGGATTCGCCTATCTGTTTGCTCATCATGCCGATAAAGGATAAAAGAATAAGAGGCACTAAAAAGTAGGTAAATCTGCCTATCGACCGGTGAGCTGCATATTTATTTTGCCGGATCAGAATGGGCTGGATAATAAGCAGAATAATCCAAAGGATCAGAACAAATACGTGGAAATGTACAATGACGGTCGTATGATCATCAAAGTGCGGGAATTGTCCAAAATAGGTTTTAAAAAATCCGAAGATTACCAAAAAAAGTAAGAAAATAAAAGGATAACCGATATTCCTGTATGCTTTTTCCACCCGGGCGAATTTTCGGTAAAAATATTTAATAGAATAATGTGCTTATAGTACAAAAGCGACATCTTAGTAAAACACTCCGTTTTTGAGCTTTACCGGCGTCTCCTGAATAGCCAGTTCTATTTCTGTAGGATTTTCGCCCGTAAATTCCCTGAAGTCGCGAATAAAATGCATTTGGTCATGGTATCCGCATTTATGGGCCAGTTGAAGCCAGCGGATATCAGGTTGGTTCTCTTTAATGAGCCATGCCTGTGAAAATCTAACCAGCCGGGAAAAAAACTTGGGTGATAACCCGATTCTGTTCTTGAATACCCGCTCAAATTGTCTGTTACTAAGACAGGAAGCGGAGGCCAGTCGCTCGATGGGTATAAGTCCTCCTCCCTTTACCAGGAGCCGCATTGCAGAATCGATCGGCAAAAGCTGTTTTAAATAAATGGATTTTGACAATAGAAATTGCTCAATGACAAGTTTCATTTTGTGAAATGAATCTGTTTCACTCAGTTGTTCAAGAATAAGGTTGATTTGATTTCCCCACATATCTCTTGCATCAATACCGTCCTTTCCCAGGAGTGAGTCCATAGGTATTCCCAACATACGATGCAGGCCTCCCGGTTGAAATGAAACTTTTATGACATGGTGCCGGTATCCAAAACGAAGATTCATTCGATCAGATGTCGGTCCCCCAATAATAGCAGGTGGAACTTCAGTTTCGTTTTTTTCATAGGAGCGTTTAACACTTATACTGTCGCCCGGATAGAAAAATAAGGATTGTTCCGGAAAGGGCGGAAAAGGAAATATGGGTTTCGGTTTTGATTTATCAAAATCCACCCGGTGGATCATGATGTTATTTATCCATTCTTTCAATGCAGGTTGCGGTAAAAAGAACTGAAGATCCATGACGAAAGTATTTTTACTCTTTAAATACGATCTTACCATCAACAATTGTTAACACACTTCTTGTATTCAGCAATTGCTGAGCGGGAACGGTAAAAATATCCTGCGATAAAACGGCCAGGTCGGCCAGTTTACCAGGAACCAAAGATCCCTTTTTTTCTTCCGCAAATTCTGCATATGCTGATGTAAGCGTATAGGCAATAACAGCCTGTTCGCGGGACATCGCCTCATCCGGGAAAGCAGGATCTGTAGTGGCAAGCATAATATTCAGAAACGGATTAAATGGGCCATCGGATCCCATCGCAACAGGGATTCCTGCCTTTAACAGGGAAAGAAACCTAAAACCGGTCGTTGACATATTTTCTCCAAGCAGGGAGATACTTTCCCTATCGAAATGGGTGGGATTTTGGACCACTATGATACCCAGATTTTTTGCGTTTGTAAATTGAGCCGGCAGAAGTCCGTCCCCGTGTTCAATCCTGACGCGTTTGGACTTCCAGTCGACCTTCATTTTTTCCATTACATCTATTACGGTGTTCAGGGTACTGTCACCCGCGACATGAAAACATAACTGATCATTTCTTTTCAGGGCCTCTTCAAAAAAACTTTTAATGTCCTCTCTGGGAAAATTTAAATATCCAACATGTTTTGGATTATAAACATATCCCTCTGTTACTGCTGCACCACCTTCGATCGGTGTGCCATCCAGTAACCATTTTGTTCCAAAAACAGAAAGCAATGGCAAAGCGTCATTGTAACGTGGCAGGTCTTTACCGGGTATCAGCATGTTGCCTTCGGGAGAAATATATCCCCAGCGGATCAGCCTCAGCCGAAAAGGTAATCCTGCTAATTTCCAATATTTAATATAGTCAGCTGCAGTTCCTCCGGTGCACATATTCTGGACACTCGTTATGCCTAAATGCAAAAATGCCATGGATATACCTTTCAGATATCCGACAAAAGCATCACCATCTCTAAACTCGGTCAGTTTACTGTAGTCAGAAATGATTGCATTCCATTCAAAACATTTTCCGGTAAGGGTTATACCATCCGGCATTCTTTCATATCGTCCTCCTTTTGGCTCGGCCTGAGTTAACGAAATGCCCATTGATTTTAATCCGGGTGTATTGTAAATTCCAACATGTCCCCAGAATGAAAGCAGTCTTACGGGATGGCTTGTTGTGATACTGTCCAGGGCAAAGCGGTTTGACCCGGGTGAATTGGCAATGGAAGGTCCGATCGTTGCCTGGATCCATTCGCCATTTTTCAACTGGCTGGAAATTATCCGAATAGAATCCAATAGGGATTCCCAGGACGGATCCATGCTTTTAAACTGAATGCCCCTCGCTTTGAAACCATCTGCCAGATGATAATGAGCGTCATTGAAACCAGGCGTAACGGTTTTACCCTGAAGGTCGATCCGTTGCGTGTTTTTTCCTCCGTATTTATCAACAGATTCATTCGTACCGGTCGCCAGGATGCTATTGCCTTTAATGGCAAGAGCATTTACATACAGCCCTTTTTCATCAGAAGTAAATACTTTCCCGTTGAATAAAATGATATCTGCGGTTTGCGCATAACCACAGTTTATACTGAAAAGCAAAACAAGTGGTCCTATAATATTCCTCATTATTTTTTTTATGAAGTTATCGGAATTCAAATAAGTTATGCAGGAAAACGACGAATCCATCCTGGTTATCGTCAAACGTCTTATATGTAATCTGTATACTTTGCGGGACTTTTGACCGTATTGTCATCGATAAGAAGTCGTTGCCTCGAAGTTGGCCAGTCTAAAAACAACGGGGAAGAATTAAATCTGTACCCCTGTCGCTGTTGGTCGATTTTAAAGCTGTTTTTGTCGACTGTTGCAGAAATAGTACTTTGGAAACCCTGACCTTTAACCTAAACCAACTGTTGCCCATGTCAAATCCATTTAACCGCGGCCGCCGCCCCTGGGTTGCCGGTTTTCTACTCCTGGTCGTTGTCCACTTTATCTGTCTTACAGGTCGGGCACAATCTAACGTAACGACATCATCGGCGATGAGCACCAATAAGGCGCTGTTCGATGCGATCCGTTCCGGCAGCTCTGATAAATTAAAGAATGCTCTGGCAAATGGGTCGGATGCCAATGATTCGACGATGGGCTATACGGCGCTGATGGCAGCTGCCCTGAATGGGACAGCTGATCAAATGATGATTCTTATCAATCATGGCGCCCGCGTAAATGATACGACCGGGAGCGGTATCACTGCTTTATGGGTTGCCCTGCCTGACATCGACAAAATGACCGCGTTGCTGAATCATGGCGCCGACATATATCATAAAATCGACGGCTATGGCATCCTGACCAAGCTGGCCGCCATACCCGGAACGATAAATATCTTCCAATTCCTGATAAGCAAGGGAGCCGATCCACTGAACAGTTGCCCCGACAATCTTTTACTATTCAATGCAGCAGCATCAGGGGATACCAGCCTGGTAGGTTTCCTGCTGAGATTGGGGTTAAAAGTAAACGATACGACTGCTTTCGGTGAGACGCCGCTCAATGCAACATTGTCATTTCGGACGCCTTCGACGCTGAAAATGCTGGTAGAGCATGGAGCAAATATAAATTTTCAAAACCTGCATGAGCCGAATCTGCCGGCAATGATCGGATTTACACCCCTTATGAATGCCGCCGTCGTCAATGATAAGGAATCGCTTCTTTTTCTATTGGATCATGGCGCGGATCCGAACCTGCGGAGTAAAAACGGCATGACGGCACTGATATTATTGCAACAATCGGAGTCCGTCGATCCTGAAATGACAATGGCATTGATTAATCACGGCGCCAGGGTGGCCGATAAAACACCGGATGGAACGGATGCTTTATACTATGCAAAGGAAAAGGGAAATACGGCGACGGTAGAACTGCTTCAAAAATATTTGCAAAAATAAATTATTAAAAAAATAAAATGAAAGCACGGGCAACTATTACGATTTCTACCCTGGCAGCTATGATCGTCGGGATGAACCTGTTCGTGAGTTGGAAGAACCTGCCTGTCAGCGTCAATCCTTCGGACATCAGGCAGTCAGTCGACAAAAGTTTTTTGCTTTTGGAAAAAAGTGGTTATCTCTTTACGGAGCGCGCGCGATTTAAATGCGCCGGATGCCACCACACGACCCTCACGGCAATGGTCGCAGGCTTGGCAAGGGAAAAGGGAATTCCCGTGATCGATTCGTTTTCGAAATACAGGGTGGCGGCGATGATAAATAATTTACGCAATGCCAGCAATCCGAATATTGTCGACCAGTTTCTGACAGTAAATTTTAATGCACCCTACACACTACCGGGGCTATATGCTGAAAAATATCCTGCCAGCGTTTATACGGATATCTCTGTAGATTATATGATGAGTCAGGCAAAAGCCGATGGCAGCTTCCTGGCAGAATCGGGACGGGTACCTTTGGAAACGGGAGATATCCATTGTGCCGCTTTTTCGATTCGTGCTATCCAATTGTATGCATCGTCGTCTAAAAAAGGAAGCGTCGATGCGTTAGTGGCCAGGACAAGACATTGGATGGAAACGCAAAATCCCGATCAACAGCAGGAAGTTGTATTTCAGCTGCTGGGCATGCAATGGTGTGGAAGCAATCATGATCAAAAAACCAGGGTGGCACAGAAACTTTATTCATTGCAGAACGCAGACGGCGGATGGTCCCAATTACCCACTTTGAAGTCGGACGCCTACGCGACGGGGCAGGCATTGTATGCATTGTACGAAAGCGGAATGGCCAAGACGTCTGATGATGTTTATCAGCAAGGCATGAACTATTTACTCAGGACACAGGATGAAACGGGGGCCTGGATCGTCCAGACCAGGTCCTATGGCATACAACCTTTTTTTACGAGCGATTTTCCGCCCTACGACGAAAACCAATTCATCTCCGCTGCGGCCACAAACTGGGCTGATTTAGCATTGCTGGAAGCGCTGCCAGACAAAAACAACTAGGCACCACCATTAACAAACATGATAGTAGAGAAATATCTAAATTAGCACTTTACTAAAATCGGGAAGGCCTCAGATAAATTAAATCAATTTTGAACCTCGTTGGGAACGTAATCTGGATTGTTTTTGGTGGATTGATTTCCGCCATTGGTTATGTAGTTGGCGGCATTGTTTTATGTTGTACCATCATTGGTATTCCATTTGGACTGCAATGTTTTAAACTGGCAGAATTCATGATTTGGCCTTTTGGAAGAAAAGTCGTGTACAGCAATTCAAATGGGGGGTGCTTACAAACTTTTGCAAATGTTATCTGGATTTTATGTGGTGGGATTTGGATTGCTGTTTCCCATCTCTTTTTTGGATTGTTACTTTGCATTACCATCATCGGCTTACCATTTGGAAGAAAGCATTTTAAAATGATTGAATTATCATTAATGCCATTTGGAAAGAAAATTGTTAATGCGTGAGTGCTATTGTCATGATTGTGCAGAAAGCTACGATGTTATATCTTTTGTTAACGGTATTTTCCATTTTTGGATACATTGAAAATCTCTCAGCGCAGCAGGCACCCTTACTCCCACCGCCGCCGGAAATAAGTCCGCTGATTACTAAAAAATCTTTCATATACTCCGTAAAGGGGGGCGATTCCCTGGGACTGGATGTCTATACATTGAAGACTTCAGACTCAAATGTAAAAAAGCCTTGCATCATCTTCGTTTTTGGCGGAGCATTTGTCACAGGCCGGAGAGATGACTCTATATACAATGCCTACTTCAACTCTTTAGTTCAAAACAAATATATCGTCATATCCATATCATACCGGCTAGGACTGAAGGGGGTGCGGCACGTATCCAAGTTTAATATCCGGCCGCTTAAAAACGCCGTTGATATGGCGGTAGACGACGTGTATGATGCAACCAACTGGATCGTCACAAACTCGCAGACGCTGGGGGTGGATACCTCAAAGGTCCTCCTGTCGGGTTCCAGCTCGGGTGCCATAACAATCCTGACCGCTGAATTTGAACGAAATAACGAGTATCCGGAAGCTGCAAAATTGCCGGCCGGGTTTCAATATGCCGGTATCATTTCATTTTCCGGAGCAATACTAAGTTTTAATGGCAAACTTTCATATAAGAATAAACCAGCGCCAAAACTTATGTTTCACGGAACAGCCGACAAGATTGTGCCATATAATAAAATACGATTCTTTAATAAGGGCTTTTATGGCTCATCCTACATCGCAAAAGTTGCAGCGGAACATAATGACCCGTATTATTTATATAGTGAGGACGGCATGGGGCATGAGGTAGCCGTTCTTCCTATGTTTTATAACCTCAGCGAGATCTTAGATTTTCTGGATCGTTACATTGCACTGCATAAGAACTACCAGATTAATCTTCATTTCAAAGATCCGGATCAAAAGCCTGTTATGCTGCTTACGCCGGCGGAACTGATGAAAAAACTAAACTAACTGCAAACTCCCTGATAGCTGGCCTCTTTTTATTCACCCTCGATACCATACTCTTTTTTTAGAAAGGAAATCAGCCGGGTAGCATCGAACGGTCGGTTATATGTTCCCGCATATTCTCCGCCAGAAAGCCAAGTGTTACGGCAAGAAAAATCATCAGGAATTCCAGAAGATATTCTTTAAAGTGCTTCTTTTTATGATGCAGATCGGGATGATGATGTACTTCCATATTTTCCTTTGATGGTTCCTGATTTATGATGGCCTCCCTTTCTTCCCCCCGGGATCTTTTTTACCGGTTTTATTTTTTTAATTTCCTGGATATCCACTAAGTCCTGGCTCCTGCCCGTAGCCTGTTTGTTTTTTACGAAATCTTTCAAACCGATGTAATTAATTACGAAATCATTTTCAACTTCCAGGCAAAGCGTGTTTTTTATTGCGTCCTTAAATTCAACTCCGTCAATCGGATTGAGTATATCAATTCGTAAGGGAGGATACCCAATCTGAGTCACATAACCCGGGGTTAAAAAATCTTCCTTTTTAAAACCGAGGGATGTCAGCCCGAAATCTCTTAAAACCTGCAACATCCGGGTTGCATTTAGTTCAGAAATACCAATCCAGATATCCAAATGCCCCGTATGACGGGGCTTTCCATGAAAAGCAAGCGCATAACCACCCACAACCAGATATTCAACCTTGTGCCGGTTAAGCAGCTTAATAAAATCTTCAAAATCTCTTGCTAAAATCATGTACGCTTTTTTCTCTTTACAATCTTTGTTTTATCCATTCTTTCCAAAGGAGTTTGAGATAGTAAAATCAGTCCGGTCACAGCCGCAATTCGGTCTATAGGTGCTTTTTTTAGCCAGAACTTCAAATCATTTTTAGCGTCGTCTGCTTCTTTTACTTTTACTTTACGGAATGCGGGAATAATAGTTCTTTGGTTTCCAATGGTTGCGTTCTTTTTGGGTTTTAGAATAACTTCTTTCCGTTCAATCCGGACATCCCGGTTGTCGTATGCTATTTTCCCTTTACTCAGATAGTTACTCATTGTGTTATAGTTGTACCCACAATAACTCAGACAAAAGTTTTTCAGGCTTGAAAACACTTCGAAAGGATTTTCAGGTTTATTCTTCCACTGTACTACAATTACCCGTTTCTTTTGAACCATGGAGATGGCGTCTGTATGACAAATATATTACTTATATTGGTCATTTCCTACCTTTTTGTCAGTTATGGCTCCTTTCCTGTCCGACCGGTTAGTCACGGATACGCGAAAAAAGGGGCCTGGTGGCACGAAAATTTATTGGATTCTATAAACGCAATTAAAACAATTTTATGGGGACAGTAAAAGAAAATCCGAATGACTTGCAAATAAAGGAAGCCAAAACAACCGGGGAAGAGAGCATCGAAAAATCAAGAGCCAGGTTGAATCAGGCAGTTCAGAAAAAAAAGCCAAAAAAGGTGATTGGCGATAAAGATGAAGGAGCGGCCGATGAAGCGCCGTTTGATGCAAAGTCCAACAACATTCATCAAAAAAGATAGGGAGTCTTTCACCATAAAAGCGAAACCTGATTATATTGCACGATACTAACCAGCGGGGGCGTTCGGAATGTCCCTTGCAAATGAGATGATTATTGAGCGTATTATAAAGGTTTTGACTAACCTGAGTCGGATTTAATTTTCACTATAAACAACCCAGGCATGGAATCGGCAATGACATTTTCAACCGCTATTGACAATTTGCTGGAGTTAAGAATTGTCTTTAAAAATGAAATTCAGAAAAACAAATATGTAGATTTTTTGACGGAAACAACCGCTCTTTGGTCAAAATATCAAGAAGCGATCAACCGCGAACCAAAGGGGGATCATGGGTTCGCCAAATTCATTATTGAAAATCTCTAAATACTTCCTGGCGGTTATCATCGTCCCGCCCCTTAGGCATTACCGACCAAAAACGATTTATTTTCCAATCGATTTCCAGCGTTTTGATTCCCGATTTATGATGATACTTTACACGATAGGAGAAACACCTATCATATTTTGGCTTTTAATCAAAGGAACTAAATCAATTGTAAAAGACAATAATAAATCCTGAATCTGCGGGATCCGATATTTTCGAGATCAGTGTTAAAACCTTTAAATAAAATTATTCCCATGTCCTTTGGCCAGCTTTCATTCTGCCGAGTGTATCCTTATATGGTTTTTTCTGGGAGAAATCGGCCAGTTCGAGGGCTTCGGTTTCTTTTACGATCGCATAGGCAATTTTCCCCGACTTATAGAGCAGGTTAGCATAGGTGTCGATAAATTCCGGATTCAGCTTTTCGGTTGTCGTTAATGAACGCAGGCTGTAAGAAAGCCCAAAGGCCAGGTCCTCCGGATTCGTGCAATGTTTGAAAATATCCCAGGCATAGTTATTCATATCAACCGCATGTACATAATCGCCATATTCTCTCAGATAGATGAGCAGGCTCTGTAAATAGAGCTCCCAATTTGTCTGACGTTTGTAATAACATACTTTGATCCACACAATAACGCGGTGCGCATAGGCTGGACCGTAATTTATATTCAGATCATTGTAAATTTTATCCCAGCTCTGTTTGGGAGAGTGGTCATTGAACAGATCAAGGATCATGGGATTTTGCCGTATGATCGCATTCGTTACAATTGTTTCAGCGAAATCCGGTTTCTCGAGGCGGTCGATTTTTTCCGTGTTATGGAGAAATAATTCAAACCCCGCGCCATCTGGTTTTTTGACAGACTTTCCAATAAGGTCCAGCCGGTTTTTCGTGAAAAGATTTTTAATTTTAGGAAGAAGATCGTCCACAACAGAATCGCCAAGTCCGCGATCGCCAATCTGAAAAGCGGATATTGCCAGTGATTCCAGAAGCAGCGTATCCCTGCGTCCATGGTAATATTGGTCCACCATAGAATAATATTGTTTAGCCGGCTCCAGCGCATCGCGGGTAAAACTGATGAACTGGGTCACGTCAGCAGGACCCACTACCCTATGCACAAGCTTTCCGTCCGGTGTAAAAAATAAAAAGGTCGGAAAGGCATGGATATTGTATTTCGACATCATGGAACGGGCGTTCTCGCAAGCAGTTTTAACTATATCCGGGGCCTTTTCTGTTACTTCCATCTGCATGTTCACGCTGATGAAATTTGGATTGACCGCATCGCCGGCTTCTTTTAGCACGAAGACATTCTCCGCCATTACACTGCAGGACTTACATAGAGTCGTATAGCAATTGACAAAAACATATTTATTCTTCTTCCTTGCTTTTGCCTGGACAGCAGTCCAGTTTTGCTCCTGCTCAAACTGCTCATTTCTCCATTGTCCGGTTCCATTACAGATGACTGAACGGTTAGATGCGTTCGACGTCAGAATATATTTTATTAAAAATTAAGATGATGAAGATTTTAACTAAAACAGCATTTCCCGGGGAGGCGTTACGCCTTTTAAACGCAGGTAAATGGTTGTTTGACCGCGATGATGTGTTTGGTGTTCAAATGCTTTTCCGAAGAGGTTGGCCCTTGATATTTCCGTTCCATTGCTTCTTTCCACTATCTCATTCATTTGATCGGGCATCATGCTTTGCAATGTACTAATCATAAAATCGTAACTATCCATGACCACTTTGGTAGTGGCTGCCTTCGTTGGCGGAACTGTTTTTTCGAGAGATGTGTCCCCTATTGGGTTAGGCTTTCCACTTGCTAAAGACGCAAAAAGATAATTGGCGCTCGCCAAATGAAGCATTTGCTCAGCAAATGAACGGATCTCCGGCGTCGGTTTAAAACCATAACCATCTGCCGGCATAGCATCCAGGTAGGTTTGGGTATAAGTTTTTGCCCGCTGCCATTCGGCTACCATCTGCGGTTGGGTGAACTGTGCGAATGCTGAACTACTAACGAGAGCCAATGCGAGGAATGCAAATAAAAATGATAAATGTTTCATGTTATTGATTATTTGGCTAAATAAAAATAAAAGTAAACCATATTTATATTATTGATATAAATTGGCATTTGCAGTAATCTTCTATTTCAATTTTGTGAAACCGTCCGGACTCCAGGATTCGCTTCCAACACCATGATGAACAAAAAACAAGCCTTCCTTGTCATACTTGTTTTTGATGGAAAGAAGCTTTGTATAATTGGAGCCCCAAAACGAATCCTGCCAGTTTGTTTCAAAATAATCACTTTCAGAAACGTATGAGCCGGTAGTAACAACACGTGACTTTAGCTCACTGATGGCTTTGGTGATATATTCTGCTGCTCTCTTTGCTTCATTCATATCCGGCTCATGACCCGCTAAACCCGGGTAGGCAGGATCCCCTTCCGCTGCAATGATCACGAGCGCAAAGGCGTTCACGAGGGCCGGATGCACAGCGGTATTCCTTGCTGCCGCAAGAACTTCCGGACTACTGCCCGCGAGACCCTTGTTGAAATGCAGTGAAGTGGTCCAGTATCTGCTCGCATGAAACAGCGCATCGGTCAGCACTTTTATCTGATTGGCTTCAAGAAAAGTTTCCGGAATCCAGGCCGAATGATATGCATAAAGGAACTGACCCGATTCTCCCTGGTTCCCCTTCCAGAAAATATTATTTTCGGATCCGGCGGCGCGGTTGTCCGTTTCTATAAAGTCGGGCGCAAATTTTTTGAGAAATGCGGGATCCCACATATGCCTTGCCGGCAGTATTACAAAGGTCAGGGCCTGCTCAATGCTATAATCGGTTGAATGGACCTTGATCCAATCCTGAAATTCCTGCCATGTTGAAGTTGCAGCCTCTTTGGTGAGTCCGTGAAATAACATACTGATTCGCGCAGATCGATCCGGGTTGAAAATGATTTGTTCACCCCATAGAGGATTAAAGAGATGTTCTTTATAAAGAATCAGCATTTTTTCAATCAGGGATTTAAATGCTTCATCTGAAATGGCTTTGATTCTTCCGAATACGATACCAAATGTTTCGGGCAGTTCTTTTGTTGCCAGTGTAAGTTTTGTAACGACGCCAAAACTTCCACCACCACCACCCCGGATCGCCCAGAATAAATCCGGATTCTTTTGTGCATTCACAATCCTGATGTTCCCATCAGCGGTAACAATTTCTGCTTCCAGCATTCCGGCAGCAGCGACACCATAATATTTTGAAAAACTTCCAAATCCACCACCCTGCACCAAACCCGCAACACCAACGGTCAGGCAGCCACCACCCTGAACATAGCGTCCATGTTTTGTTGAAACCATATCATAGACATAGCCCCAGATAGCTCCGGCACCAACAGTTACTGCAGTCACGCCTGGTCCGTTCATCGCAGATCCTTCCGGTACAAATGAATCATATACCAGAATCGAATTCATTTTCCGGGTCCATATCATCAGCGAATCCGCCGCATTAGAGTTTCCCTGATAACTATGTCCCCCGCCTTTTACAACGAGCCGCAGATTATGCTTTCGGGCAAAATGCACGGCTGCCGCCACATCATCGCCGGATTCGGCGGCAACGGCATATACACTGGGCGAGGACTTCCAGGCATCTGCCCATCCCAGTGACTGCGTTAATTCAGGCGTGTCGCCGATATAATAAGGGTTTTTCAAATTGCTGAATAAATCAGGACCCGGAGAAATAAACGGATTGTTCATTTTGATAAGTCTTCCTTTTACTTCTTCATTTAAATGACCCCAATCTTTTTCACCCGGCCATCCGCTGTCTCCGGGTCTGACCCGACTGAAGGAATGCGGATCTTTTTCAGTCCTGCCCGGAACAGATAGAATCGAATTCCGGTTCTTAAAAGTGGCGATCAATAAGAAAAAACTTTTTACAAAATGCTTTCTGCTGACTGGCATGAAATATAATTTCATCTATGAAATTCTTTATTTGACCTGATTATTCAGAAAGAAATCAAGAAGCGCTTTCTGAACCTGGTCGGTTTTTTCCTGTACGATCCAGTGCCCTGCACCCTTGATGACAACTTCGGTCACATGGGTAGCTACTACGCGGGAATGGTTAGCAAGAAAACTTCCGGAGCCATATGCTGCTCCCATAGCAAGCACCGGCATTTGCAATTTGTTTTTCTCAAAAACATGGTTGTCCAATGCATCCTGTGGAAAATTACCAAACCAGTGAAAACAGGCAGCTGTGGATCCGGGTACCGAAAAGGCCCTTATAAATTCATCACTCTCTTCTTTGGTAAAAGAATCTTTTACACGTCCGACCACGGGCCAGAAGTCCATCAGGAATGCGCCTTCTTTACCCTGTACTAAATAACCGGAAACCGGCCGTGCAAAAAATCCAAACCACCAGGCCCTCCCGGAAAAATCTGACCATACCGGTTCGACGCCCGGCAACAATGCATCCATCAACGCAAGTTTTTTAACCTCCGGCCCGAACTGGGCGGCGTAGGCATAAGCCACCATGAGACCAATATCATGGCCGGCCAGGTTGATCTTCGTGTATCCAAGCTTTTTCACCAGTTCATGAATATCCACAGCCATGGTTTTCTTATCATAACCACTGTCCGGTTTGTCAGATTCACCCATTCCCCTCAGGTCCGGCGCCACTACCGTGAAATGCCTGGAAAGCTCAGGCAATAGCCGGTTCCACATAAACCAGTTCTGACCAAAACCATGAAGCAATATGAGCGGATCTCCGCTGCCACCCATCACATAATGAATTTTCACTCCATTCACAGTTGCAAAAGAATGCTGAAACCCGGAAGGCGGATTGGCTGCCGCGATGACAGAATCCGTTTTTTTTGCTCCCGCAGCAGGTTGTTCACTTTGTTGTTTTGATGAATCCTTTGTTCCGCAAGAAAAAACAAGCACAATCATCATACAGGAGGCAATAAACGATATGTATTTTTTTTTCACGACCGCGTTTTTGATTTTATTCAACCTAGTGATTTATAAGGGAGGGCTCAAATGATGAGCAAGATATGCATACGCCGTCTATTTCGATAATACCTCGAAATAAAGCAGATAAGAACCCTTATCGCCCAACTACAATAAAATATCAGATATAACTAAATTTGTAGAAACTACAGTAGTCTGAACGTATTGCCTGATTATGCTTTCATCATCATATCTGTCACGCCTTTATTATCAACCGGAGGCCCTGGACCAGATTATTTCTAAAATTCAACCGGAAATACTGGAAAAACAAATACAACCCGGGAAATGGAGTATTAAGGAAAACCTTGCTCACCTGGTCAGATACCAGAAGGAATCAATACACCGTATCAATTTGATATTAAAAGAACAGGAGCCATTATTAAAGCGCTATATCGCAGAAGATGATGACGAATTTCCCATTGTCCTTTCCTTCCCGTTCAATATACTATTACTTCATCTGAAAGAAGACAGGAAGCAATTTCATGCTCTTTTGATTTCACTGACAGATGATCAATTATCCAGGACTGGCACCCACCCGGTTCTTGGAAGTCTAACCCTTTTAGAGTGGGTTGAGTTTTTTTTGCTTCATGAAGCCCATCATATGATGACGATATTCAAATTGGCCCATTGACGGGTCCTGTGCCGCAATTTAAAAACAGCCATATCAGTCAATGGACATATTGTGATTATTGTTGCTCAGTCGCAGTTAACGAATAACCTCCCCGAATAATAGTCCGGTGTTCCGTATCTTCACCTAACACTGATAAATGATCGTTATTAATGAAAAGAGGAAAGGAGCTCTTAATTTTTGATCGCGTTTTGAACTTATACAAACACCTGGGACTTCCAGATGATTGTATTGACGATAAAATTGAATTTTCCATTCTAAATCTCGGAAATTTTCCGGTTGAAATGCCTTATACCTCTCCTTGTTACCGGGCTAATTTTTATTCCTTTGTGTTCGTAAAAAATTGCCGTGGCAACTGCTCATCGGATGATCACCGATTTAAATTGTTACCGGGCACCGTATATTTTAATAATCCAGGGCACATTAAACAATTTTCATTGACTGAGATGAAAGATCTTCATCTCCTGACATTTAGTGAATCGTTCTTAAAACAAAATGTACATGCTTCCATATTTGAAGAATTCCCCTTTCTGCTGGCGGAAACCGTTCCGCCAAAAGTGCTGGATCCGGATCAGTTTTCAGAATATGAGCAATTATACTTACAGATATTAAAGGTATATGCTTCCGGCTCGCCGTACCGCAGTAAACAAATTGGCCACTTGCTGGTAGTGCTTTTACTGAAAATCAAAGAAGCGTTTTGGAGCAATTACGATCCTATAACGGAAGGCAATAAAACTTCGCAGATCGTAAAGTCCTTTAAGATACATCTGGAAACCCACTACCGTGAACTGGTTCAGGATAAGGCGGACAAAGTATACCGGGTACAGAATTATGCCAGTCTGCAAAGCATCCACCCAAACTATCTAAGCAATGTGATTAAAACCAAAACCGGTAAAACAGTCAGCTCCTGGATAGCCGAGAAAACAATTGCTGAGGCAAAATCATTATTGCAAAACTCTTCCACCCCTATTAAACAGATTGCCTCTTTGCTGGGCTTCTCCGAACCGACCCATTTCAGCAACTATTTTAAAAAGAACACCAATACCAGTCCCGCCTACTATCGAAAACTGGCATCCTGACCCTTTTCTTTAAATTTCGTAAGTAATCCTGTAAATCCCGTCTTTTTAGGAGTCCGTATACATGCCATATTTGTGTTGTCAATCAATATCGTATTGACGAACGATCTTCTAACACCAAAAAAATAAAATAATGAAAAAGAACAAAGGTATTCTTGCAGGCACAATAGTTACAGGTGCCATGGCTTTAATGGGTGGTCCTGCCGACGCACAAAAGAGCGTATCGCAAAAACTGGTAGCTGATGAAACAATTCGTCCTTTCCATGTTCACTTTTCGCAAGCTGCTCTGGATGACCTGCGTCGCCGCGTGGCAGCCACCCGCTGGCCCGATAAAGAAACCGTCAATGATGATTCCCAGGGCGTACAGCTGGCGACGATGCAGAAACTCGCTAAATATTGGGGAACTGATTATGACTGGCGCAAGGTGGAGGCGAAACTGAATGCCTTACCGCAATTCATGACCACGATAGACGGAGTGGATATTCATTTTATCCACGTTCGTTCGAAAAACAAGAATGCATTGCCGGTCATCATCACGCATGGTTGGCCTGGCTCGATCATCGAGCAGATGAAGATCATCGGCCCACTGACCGATCCTGTTGCCTACGGTGGAAAGGCTGAAGACGCTTTTGACGTTGTCATACCTTCCCTTCCCGGCCACGGTTTTTCAGGCAAGCCGACGACCATCGGATGGGAACCTGTCCATATCGCGAAGGCATGGATAGAACTGATGAAGCGGCTTGGATACAAAAAGTATGTAGCACAGGGCGGAGATTGGGGGAATGCGGTTACCGAGATCATGGCGTTGATGGCACCTCCGGAATTACTGGCCATCCACACCAACATGCCTGCTGCGGAACCGGCAGATATTTCGAAAGCACTGGCGGCAGGTACAATGCCTGATGGTCTTTCAGCCGACGAAAAGAATGCGTACCAGCAATTGGACTTTTTCTTTAAAAAGGGCGTAGGTTATGCAAATGAAATGAGCCTCCGTCCGCAGACGCTTTATGGTATCGAGGATTCACCTATCGGCCTCGCCGCCTGGATGCTGGACCATGATGCGCGCAGTTATGAGCTCATTGCACGTGTTTTCGACGGACAAAAAGAAGGTCTTTCCAAAGATGATATTCTCGACAATATTACCTTGTACTGGCTTACAAAAACAGCCATCTCTTCGGCCCGCCTCTATTGGGAAACCGCTCAGATTTCAAAGGGTGGCTTTTTTGATCCGCGAAATGTTACCATCCCGGTCGCCGTGAGCGTATTCCCGGATGAACTTTACGCAGCTCCGAAAAACTGGGCAGAAAAGGCGTATCCCAAACTCGTCTATTTTAATAAAGTTGAAAAGGGAGGCCACTTCGCAGCTTGGGAACAACCGGCACAGTTTAGTATCGAACTTCGTGCAGCCTTCAAGTCATTTCGGTAATTTGAAAATAATAAAGACCGCGTCCATATGACGTGGTCTTTCATTTTTATTTTTCTGTATCAATTTGAAAACTCTTATAAAATAATAACAACAGCCCTTCATGATCAGTTAGAAAGTTCCTTCCTGTTTTACAATCTTCTACATTGGCCGTTGACCATACAAAATCATACAATCCCTGACTAAGAAAATTTACTTCCCGATATCCATTTCTTGTCAGTTCCCGGCAAGCGGAAGCAGGGAGTAGACTAAAAGGGGTTTAGAATAGGTTAAACGGTTATCAGGCCTCCGGGTGAAAACGGGGAGTCTTATCCGGTATGCGTCCAGTAAGAAGAATTTTTATTCAATTCACTATTCGAAGATTTTTCCCGGCTTTTAATATTTCAGCGAATACCTCAACGTTCGAATTAAACGCACCAGTTATCATTACCAGGTCTATCGAATGATCTTCGGTAATCGAGCGTAAATCCTGAACAAATTCGGCTTCCGGATAATAATTATTATATAAGCTTCCACCAGACTTACCACTGAGAAAAATTTTCTTTACAACGTAACCCTCCAATTTTTCTGTCGGCGAAATTTTATATATTGTTTTTACAGGTCCGAAATTGATCAGACTGATATTTTTATTTATTACACGCATTTTATAATTTTTAAAAAAATAAATCTTAACCCAAGACCAGATTCACAGACGGCCAATGTTCAGACTACCACGGTCACCTTTAAAAAATTGGCAGGAATAGCCGTCGAAAGCTCGTGAATGCTTTTGTTCTGGCTGTTAAACAAAACTTCCAGATCATGCTGCAGATCGGAAGCCTTGCCATTCTTTTCGGCCGCTTCAAAAGCATTCATGGTGGGGCCGTAATACATTTTGAACTGGTTCACAAATGCTGACGGGGAATAGGATGCGTTAAACGTAAATTTATCCCTGGTGAATGAAATATTTTCTTTTTTTATGCCGGCGCTGATAAAACGTTCTGTAACATGATCCTCCATGCCCCACAACATTGGGCTTACGAAACCTTCTGGCGGCGCTGGTGTATAGGATGAACTGATCTTCAGTATTTGTGCTACCAGCGTAGGATCTCCCGGTATCCAATTGCCCATCACTATTCTTCCACCCGGGCGGGTAACCCGAACCATTTCTTTAGCTACATCAAATGGCTTTGGTGCGAACATGGCACCGAAGATGCTTACGACAAGATCAAAACGCTGATCGTCGAGCTCGTGCAGATCTGAAGCGTCACCTTCCCTGAAGATGCAATTGTTGAGCCCTTCAGCTTTAGCCCGCTTATTCCCTGCTTCGACCAGATTGCTTGCGATATCGACCCCTAAAACCTGAGCACCAAGTCTGGCTTCAGGTATTGCCGTGGTCCCATCGCCGCAACCGAGATCAAGAACATGCAGTCCTTTGGTAATCGTTAATTTGTCGACCAGTGTGGTCCCGCTTTCCCGCATAGTATCAGCAATACGGGTGAAGTCACCTTTTTCCCACAACGCTTTATTTGGATTCATCATTTTTAAATTTTTAGCAAAATTATATAGGTTCAGGGCAGGTTGCGTTCAGGGATTTATTAACGGTGTATTCCGTTTAATTTTTACGCTGATGTTGATAGTTGCCGTCCTCCCACCGGAGGGGCGCGGAATAAAATTTGTAGAAAATGGCTAATTGACAAGTAGGTGAACACCGGAATAATATTACCTTACATAAACTTCAAATCCTCCTTAAATCAACATCATGAGTACACGCATAAGGCAGGTTATTGCCATTTTCTCCGCCATTTTATTTTCTATTCGTTGTTCTGCCCAAGATCCGGAAGTGCTCTCCAGACTGCAGGGTCTGGATGAATATATGGCTAAGGTGTTGAAGGAATGGAATGAACCGGGCGCCTGTATTGGGATAGTTAAAAACAATAAGCTTGTTTTTGCCAAAGGATACGGATACAGGGATTATGGCAAAAAACTTCCCGTTACTCCAAATACCCTTTATCAGATTGCCTCCAATACCAAATTGTTTACAACAATTGCCGTGGGTATGCTGGTTCAGGATGGCAAAATTGAATGGGATAAGCCGGTACGAAATTTTGTTCCCTCCATTAAATTTTACAATGACGAACTGGATAACACGATCACAATACACGACATGCTTTCCCATCGTACGGGTATCTCCCGGCATGACCTGATTTGGTATAAATCAGATTTTACCAGAAAAGAACTGTATGAAAAACTCCGGTACCTGGAACCCAGTCAGCCGTTGCGCCAGGGATTCTTATATAATAATATGATGTATGCTTCTACCGGATACATCATTGAAATGCTTTCACAAAAAAAATGGGAAGACTTCGTTCGTGAAAATATTTTTGTCCCTCTCGGAATGAATAAAACGGTATTCAGTATTCAGGATATGAAAAAGCAGGATGATTACGGTGTCCCCTTTAACGAAAGAAGGGATACAACCACCTTGTATCAGATCCCTTTCTATGAAGAAACAGGAGGCATGGGTCCCGCGGGTTCCGTCATTTCGAATGTTGAAAATATGTCGCACTGGCTAATTGCTTTGATGAATGATGGTAAATATGAAGGCAGACAGGTGCTTCCTTCTTCCGCACTGAAATCGAGCCTTGAACCATCTGTCGCACTGATAAATACGTCGATTGAAAAAGGGTATACCGAACTTCAGGGCCCGGTTTACGGAATGGGCAGGCAAATGGTATCCTATCGTGGGCATCTGTTGGCTTATCACGGGGGCGATCTTCCGGGTTTTCACTCACAGATATCCTATATGCCACAGGACAGTATTGGGGTAATCGTATTTGTAATCGGCAATCAGGGCCAGCCATTGTATAATATAATCACCTACAATATTTATGAAAGACTGTTAGGAATGACGCAAACACCCTGGAACGAGCGGAGGCTGAAGGAACATCTGGACGGAAAGAAAGCGGAAAGAGAAGGAAGACAAAAAGCAGCGGTTGGCCAGGTAAAAGGGACAAAGCCATCACATCCGATGGAGGATTACTACGGACAATACGAAAATCCTGGTTATGGGATTATCCGCGTAGACAAAAAGGACAGCGCCATGCAATTTACATTGCATAAAATCGTGCTGCCGCTCAGCCATTTTCATTATGATCGTTTTGACACGCCTAATGACGAGGAGAACGGAATGTATTCACTGAACTTCAATACAAATCCTCAGGGAGATATTGACCAGCTTGTCATTTCCTTAGACGAAAATGAAGCCACTTTTATCAGAAAGCCGGATGAATCACTAAGTGATCCCACAACTTTGGCACTTTATGCAGGAAAATATGAATTGGCTGGAAACATTTCAAACGTGGTCCTCCGAAATGGTAATGAATTATTTATTTCCTCCGCAGGATCTCCGAGCATCAAACTACTACCCTATAAGACGAGAATATTTCATACCAAAGAATTTGCCGATTACTCTGTGGAATTTACGATCGTTAATGGAAAAGTAACCAGTATGATAGAAAAGGACCCTTCCGGTGAATATATTTCGATTAAAAAATAGTATGAACTACTTCTTTATCATTCTGAGCGTAGGCTACTAACAGGATTGATCAGTGCTGCTTTTATACTTTGAAAGCTTACCGTCACCAGCGTAATCCCGATCGCCCCTATGCCAGCCGCAGCAAATATCCACCAGGAAATCTCCGTCCTGTATGCAAATTGTTGCAGCCATTGATGAAGCAGCCACCAGGCGATGGGAATGGCGATCAGACAGGAAAGGCCAACTAAAAGAACAAAGTCTTTTGACAGCATTTTCCAGAGACTGAATATGGTTGCTCCCAGAATTTTCCGAACACCGATCTCCCTGGTGCGTTGCTCCGCAACAAAGGAAGCGAGGCCGAACAATCCCAGGCAGGATATGAAAATAGCCAGGACGGTGAAGAAGCCGGCTAGCTGGCCTATGCGCGATTCGCCCCGGAACCTGGCGTCATATTCTTCGTCTACAAATTTGTAATCAAATGGCTCTTCGGGGCTATATTTTGCAAATACGGGACTGATCCGGCGGATTGCCTCTTCGGCACTCAGCTTCGGATTGATTCGGATCGTTATATGGTTCATCCTGTACAGCGACAAATAGTACATGGCAGGAACCGGCGATTCATAGGGGGATTCCATGACCATATTTTTTACAACTCCAATAACTGTAAAATTGTGTTTCATCCAGGTTACCGTTTTGCCAATCGGATTTTTCAATCCCATATACCTGACAGAAGATTCGTTGAGGATCATCGTGCCGGAGTCGGAGCCCCGGGGTCCTGAACGAAAATCCCTGCCCTCTGTAAACTTCAATCCGAGTGTTTGAGCATATTCGGTTGTTATTCCTTTCATGGTGAAATCAGGGTCTGAGGAAATACTGCTGTTATGGTTAGTCCAGGTAAGGCCACCATTTTGAGGCCAGGATGCAGTTACGGGACTTACAGATTCGGCTACTTCGTCAACGGCACCCGTGCTCAGCAGGTCGTTACGGAAGGCGGAAAAATGATCATATATAGTATTGGTATGCATCTGCATCATGAACAGTCCCTGCTGATTATATCCTACGGGTCTGTCTTTAGCAAACTGCACCTGCCTGAAAACGATGATCGTTCCGATAATCATCGCGATGGAAACCGTGAACTGTGTTACTACTAAAACCTTACGGGGCAGAGCGGCCAGGCGGCTTACCCGGAAAATTCCCTTCAGGACTTTGACTGGTTGGAATGAAGAAAGATACAAAGCCGGGTAACTGCCCGCGATCAGGCCCGTGAACAGCGTGAAGCCGACTCCGAAGATCCACCAAAGCGGATTCGACCAGGGAACGGTCATCTTCGATTCCGCCAACTCATTAAAGAACGGCAACGACAATACAAACAGTCCCAGCGCCAGCACAAAAGCCATCACGGCCACGAGCAAAGATTCAGTAAAGAACTGCCCGATCAGTTGCCAGCGCAGTGAACCGATGGTTTTGCGAATGCCGACTTCTTTGGCCCTCTTCTCCGAACGGGCCGTGCTTAGGTTCATGAAATTGATGCAGGCCAGCAGGAGTACAAAAATACCTATCAGTCCAAATAACCTTACGTACATTATCCTGCCACTATCGCGATTACCTTTTTTGAATTCAGAATATAAATGCCACCGGCTCATGGGATGCAAAAATATTTCTGAAGTGTTCATATTATGTCCCTTGGCATCGAACCATGGATCATTATCCGATCTGATCGTTTTAATTTTTGCGGAGACTTTCTCCATGTCAGCATGATCCGCGAGCTCCACGAAAATCTGCCAGTTATTGTCTCCCCAGCTGTGCCGGTTATACCGGGTCTCTGCATCGAAAGTTGCGTAAAGATCCCAGGGTGACAGGAAGGTAATATCCCTGAACGTGCTGGTATACGGGAAGTCTTCATAAACGCCCGTCACTTTAACCGACAGGCTATCGTCCATGCGCAGTATCTGGCCGACCGGGTCGGCGTCAGCAAAAAAGGCTTTCGCAAGGGAAGCCGATAATAAGATCGAGTGTGCGTCGTTCAGTGCGGACTGGCCCCCTTTCAACATGGGTATAGAGAACAATTTCAATACCTCCGGATCCATAAAATTACCTGCCTTTATCAATTTTTTCTGGTCGAATGCCAGTATATGCTCTCGCGTCTGTGATGACATCACCACCCGCTTGAAGTTGTTACCAAATTTCGAACGCAGCTCGTCAACAACCGGAGCGGGTAATTGCCTTTGAGCACCTTTGCCACCCGGCCAGGTCTCCCAGACCTGGGCAATGCGTTGGTAATTATTTACCTGCCGGTCGTAGGACCACTCATTATAGATCCAGCAGGCGATCAACATGGCCAGCGCCATGCCGATCGAAAGGCCGCCAATATTAATGAATGAGGAAAGTCTGTTTTTCAGCAGGCTGCGCCAGGCAGTTTTGAAATAGTTCTTTATCATGCTGTTTGATTATCATTATAAAGGACGACGCCCTGAATTGAATGTTGCAGCCGGAACAGAATATTATTTTATTGATATACGACCTGTTCTGAGAAAACTATTTTATATACAAGTCAGGGCGCTGCGAGACTGCCCGGTTCCATTTTCCATTCGGGTCTGATAAAATGACAGGTATATCCATAAGGATGTTTTTGAAGATAGTTTTGGTGCTCCTCTTCAGCATTCCAGAAATCGGAAGCGGGAACAATTTCTGTTACGATTGGTCCGGGCCATTTACCCGAAGCGGTCATTTCGTCGATTAATTGCCTTGCTGTTTCTTTCTGTTGCTCACTTAAATAGAATATGGCCGAACGATACGATGTCCCCCTGTCGTTCCCCTGCCGATTTCGTGTTGTCGGATCATGAATTTGAAAGAAAAATTCCAGCAGACTTCGATATGACAAGATGGACGGATCAAATGCAACTTCAATAGCTTCGGCGTGTGTACCATGGTTACGATATGTGGCATTCGGTGTATCACCACCGGCATATCCCACAACAGTGGAGCTAACACCCGGGCGTTCACGGATAAGTTCTTCCACTCCCCAAAAACACCCTCCTGCCAATATTGCTTTTTCTAGACCCATAAAAGTTGATTTTATTCAAGATAAGAAATTTTCGGAAAATCATCTTAGCCCGATTGCCTAACCGGCAACATCCCGCCAGCCAAGGACATGACCCGCCAGTTGAAAATGGCAGAACCAAGATCACTTTGCAACAGCCGCTGACTCGTCCTGAAAGACTACTGCTTTTTTAAGGAACCCAGCCTCTTCTTTTTTGCTTCGCTTTTTATTTTGCTCCTGTGCATGATTCCCCAATCAACCATTGCGTTAAGAACTTCCTGCAACGTATTACTGTAGCCTGTAAGTTCATATTCGATGACCACAGGGGTTGTGGTATATACTTTCCGTTTTACAAAACCATTCATCTCGAGTTCTTTCAGCTCGTTCGACAACACTCTGGCCGAAATACCCGCAATCGTCCTTTGCAGTTCATTAAAGCGCATACTGCCCTGTACTCTCAATGCGATAATGACTTTTAATTTCCATTTACCTCCGATGACATACAAGGTATCTTCGATCGCCGCCAGGCTTGCCGAGCATTGTTTGTCCTCCATTGCAATTTTTTCCATAGACTTCATTTTCATGTATCCTTCATACTGACTAACCTTCAGGTTACCACTATCCTTTTGTATACTACTAACTATTTGTTAGTGAATGTACATAATTTTGCCATACAAAAAATACATCATGAAAAAAATCCTTCATATTATTTCCAGTCCCAGAGGCGAAGCCTCCTATAGTATCCGGTTGGGCAGGTCTATCATTGAAAAAATAGTGGCGGCCTATCCGGGCAGTACGTTTAAAGAAAATATTCTTGTCAACAAACAGTTCCCGCATCTCGAAGAGGCGCAGATCACATCGTTCTTTACGCCGCCGGAAAGCAGAACGTTACAAAACCTCGAGGCGCTCCGGCATTCTGATGAAGTAATACAGGAAATTCTGGAGGCTGATATTTTAGTGATTGGAGCACCGATGTATAATTTCAGTATTCCTTCTACCCTGAAAGCCTGGATTGATCATATTGTGCGGGCAGGAATTACCTTTAAGTATGATGAAAAAGGTCCGAAGGGTTTGGTCGAAGGCAAAAAGGCATATTTGGCAGTCGCTTCGGGAGGTATTTATTCAGAAGGCCTGATGAAGCCCTATGACTTCGTAACACCCTACCTGCAATCGGTTCTTGGTTTTATGGGTATAACGGACGTCACCATTGTCCGGGCGGAGGGCACGTCGATGCCCCAGACAAAAGACGTTGCCATTGAAAAAGCTGTTAATCACATGCTCTTACCCATGGTGGCGTAAAATGAGTTTAAATAAAAAAAATGGAAATTGGAGTTGATAGTTTTGCGGCCATGTTTAGCGGCCACAGCAGCAAAGTCATAAACGATGCTGATGCCATGGCTCAATTGCTTGACAGAATAGAATATGCAGACCAGATGGGTCTTGATGTATTTGGTATCGGGGAGCATCACCGGAAAGGTTTTCTTGATTCTGCACCTACTCTTATTCTTTCTGCGGCCGCTGCTCGTACGAAACATATTCGTCTTACCAGTGCGGTTACGGTACTTAGTGCTGCCGACCCGGTAAGGGTGTTTCAAAACTTTGCAACACTGGATCTGATTTCCCGTGGAAGAGCGGAGATGGTGGTGGGACGCGGTTCATCCATAGAGGCATTTCCGCTGTTTGGCTATAGCCTGAAAGATTATGATGAGCTGTTTTCTGAAAAACTTGACCTCCTGCTCAAAATACGCGCAAACGAATTTGTTACCTGGTCAGGTAAATTCCGTCCTGCTCTTAAGAATCTACCTGTCTATCCAAGACCATCACAGGCTACCCTACCCATTTGGATTGGCGTTGGTGGCACACCCGAATCCTTCATTCGTGCAGGTACACTTGGGTTACCATTGATGGTTGCTGTAATTGGCGGCGAGACCCACCACTTTCGCCCCCTGGTAGATCTTTACCGTGAGGCCGGAAAAAGAGCGGGGTTTATGCCCGAGCAACTCAAAGTAGGGATGCATTCACTTGGCCATGTAGCAAAGACTTCGCAAGAAGCTATCGATGATTTTTATCCGGGATATGCGGCGACGATGACCAAGATTGGTAAAGAACGCGGATGGCCACCCATGACGAGAGCCCGGTTTGAAGCGCAGGCAGGACCAACAGGCGCATTGCTGGTTGGAAGCGTTGAAGAAGTCGCGGAAAAAATTCTCCGGCATTCTGACGCACTTGGCGGTATTTCCAGGCTTACTTTTCAGATGGATAGTGCCGAATTGCCGCATGAAAAACTGATGGAGGCCATTGAACTGATTGGCACAGGTCTAAAGCCATTGGTTCTTTAATAATTAAAAACGGCATGATGCCATGCCGTTTGCTGAATAAAGATGTCCGGCGAAAAAATTACTTTTTCGTCGCTGCGTTTATGGGCGCTCTGTCCAGGAATTGAACCACGCGATCAATTTTATCATTGGCATCAAAGTGCGTGGCGGTATGGATCCACTGGGCCATTCTCTTCCCGGTTTTGTACTTAGCCGATGTTAGATACCAGCCCAATAACCAATTTCCGGGTAAATGTGCTGCCTGCTGAGGTTCATTCACTTTAACAGACAACCAGATGTCCTGGGTGAAGTTGATGGAATCGATCACATCACCCCTTCTTTTTTTCCAATAGGCTGTAATGGCGGGTTTTCCTGCAAGACTGTCTCCATTATTCCAAATGTAAACGGCATTGTCGGCGAAACTAGTCATCCAGGCATCAATATTGCCAGACGACAGGGAAGCATTTCCCATTTTACCAATCTCAACATACTTCGCATCTCCAATTTCTGTGGGTAATGGTTTAGCTGGAGCCGTAGCAGCAGAATCCACTGTTGTTGCTGCTTTGTCTTCGGTCTTTTGATTCGTACAGGCAAAGAATAAAGAAATGGCAAGTGCCATGGCAATCGTTTTTTTCATGCTTGAAAATTTTAATGATTAAAAATGTACAGGGTAAGGAAAGGTAGGTTTACTGCGGGTAGAATTCTAAATAAATATATGCATTTAAGGTATGAACAAAAGAACTATTTATTATCGCTCTTTCGGAATTTTCGATATGACTTATTAGCTTTAACTTTCTGGCCATCACGCATGCGATTCAGTTATATTTGAAGGCTATTTAATATGTAATTATTTATCTTTTCGTATAAATTGTTAATTATGAGATTTCCAACTATAGCGTCAGCGATACTTTCCTCCGTCATTTTCTTATCCTGTGTCAGTAACAAAAAATTCGAACAGGCACAAACTGTGGCCCGGTCTACGCGCGATTCTCTATTGGGTGTGAATTCAAAATTGCAGGCGGCACTCAACACCTGCAACGATTCAGTTAATGCAAAAGACAAACGGCTGTCTGCCCTGCAGGATCAGAATACTTTTCTGAGAGAAAATAATACCCAGGCCCTGAAACAGCTGCAGGATCTGTCTGTGATCACCGGCACCCAGGCCGAAAGTATAAAGAAATCACTGGATAATATCGGCGTTAAGGATATGTACATCATGGACCTCCAGAGAGAAATGGCGAAAAAAGATTCCCTGAATATGGCGCTGGTGATGAACCTGAAGGGCGCCATCGGAAATATGGCGGATGAAGATATCAATATTAAAGTGGACAAAGGAGTGGTGTTTATTGATATTTCGGATAAACTTTTATTTAAGAGCGGGAAATATGATATTACCGACAGGGCGAAAGAAGTACTCGGCAAAGTGGCGCTTGTATTAAAAAATCAGCCCGATCTGGAATTCATGGTGGAAGGGCATACAGACAGTATCCCCTATAAAAGGCCTCCCCTGCTGGATAACTGGGATCTGAGTGTAAAACGGGCGACCGCCGTAGTGCGGATTCTCCAAAATGAATATGGATTGTCGCCCTTCCATATTACTGCAGCGGGACGCAGCCAATATCAACCGGTAGCGACAAATGCAACTGAAGAGGGCCGCGCTTTAAACCGCCGCACCCGGATCGTCATTTTACCGCAACTCGACCAGTTTTTTAAATTACTGGAAACAAAATAAAGTGTTTTACATCTTCTTTTTGACTGATTGCGAATTTTTCTTGATGTTTTCGTTAATAGCGTAAAGAATCAAATTAGTTAAGTCCTTGATTTCCGCCGATTCAGGCGGAAGGCCAATCAAAATATGTATTTGCCCGGGAAAACATTTATATTCCACTTTTACTCCGGCTTTGCGCATGCGTATGGCATAGAGTTCATCTTCATCGCGCAGGATATCAAATTCAGCAGAAATCACTAAGGCTGGTGGCAGTCCGGTGAGATCCTTTGCTGCTAAGGGTGATACTTCAGGATTGTTAAAATTAATTTCATCCGAATAAAGCTGTTGCGAAAAAAACATAAACTCTTTTGTTAAAACATATCCCTTAGCATATTGCTGGTAAGAAGGATAGGTTGCACAATTACGGGGATTGTCCAGAGGAGGACAAATCAATATCTGCAATTTAATTTTATTTGTTAGACCCTCTTCTTTGGCTTTCTGGCACATAACGGCAACCAGGGCTGCTCCTGTACTTTCTCCAAATAAAATAATCTTAGTTGTATCTCCTCCACACTCCTGGGCATGTTTCAATATCCATTTAAAAGAATTATAGGCGTCATTTACCGCAGAAGGATATTTATGTTCAGGCGGAATCCGATAATCAACACCAAAAACCACCGCATGGTAATTGGCTGACATTTTCCAGCAAGCCTGTTCCATTGTGGGAAGAAGTGGCAGTATGAACCCTCCGAAATGATAATAAATAATAACCGGCAGTTCTTTTTCATGTGCTGTATTAAATACGGATATGGGAATGCTGTCAGCCGTCACTTTTATGCGGTGCAGATCACCGATACCATAAGAGGAATCTGCTTTTTGTCTGTCTTTTTGAATTTGTTCCACAGGAATATTCGGGATGGCAGGCGGAATATCATGAATAGCATCTTTTAAAAGAACTGCAATTCTTGGATCTAAAACTCCCGTAATGCAATGCTGGGCGATTGCAGGTATTGTAAGAGAAAATGAATATAGCAGGATAATAGTTACCTTTTTCATAACGTAATTATTTTATCCGCTAAAAGTAAAATGCTTTTTATACCGCCAACTGGTGAAATCCCGACTTTGTTTTCTCAGGCGAAAAAGTTTCAACCATTCCCAAATATCTCTCGGGAGCTTTGTCATCCGCCTGGAACAAGGCAGTGGGTGTAGTATTTGCAAACTCCCTATAGTCCCTGACCATATGCTGGTAATCATGATAACCACAGGCAAGGGCAATACTTAGCCAATCCTCCGTGGGATGTAAATAATGCATTTTATAAGTGTTATGCATACGGGCTATTCGGGCAAATGTTTTAGGGCAAATTCCAATATGTTCTTTAAATTTTCTTTCGAACTGACGTGGACATAGACAGGCCTGGCGGGAAAGCCAGTCGAGCGAAAGATTTCCAGGATGATGCAAAATAATTCTGGCAACTTGATCAACCGGGTGTTCAGCTGTTTTTATTTTTCCAACAAGAGTAAAAAGGAATGACTCTATAATTTGTATCATTTCGTCATACGATGCCGTACTATTCAGTCGTTGGTTTACCCGCCTAATTTCTGAACCGAAAACTGATTCAGCATCTATGAATATATCATTCAATTCATACAGAGGAATATTTGTCAAGCGGAACAACGCTCCGGGTTGCAGGTCCACTCCTATATAAAGAAAATCCTGTAAAATGTGTCGATTTATACGGACCGTAAACTGTCCTTTGATACTGGAACAGGATCGTTTGTATTGATGATTATCACTAATATACTCTGTAATCTCAGGTTGCCTGGGATAAAATTCGATACAGTGTTCAGCCCGGGGAGGAAAGGGTTTGAAAGGAAGGGGTGATTTGCCATCGAATTCAAAGTGTCTCATGTGATATAGTTGAATATAATCACGTAGCGCGGGACAGGGCAGAAAACTCTTGGAGATCATGGTTGAATAAAAGTTACTTTAAATCCCCTCTATTGCCTAATAAATTCCTTATTCAGGTTCCGGAAAGTGTACACATTACAGGATTCACCTGATGGCCATACATAAAATTGAGAAATTTTACCAAAAGAACAGTGGTAAAAAAACGACATTTACCGGCAATCACGTGCACTCATTCAACCGGGTTGACTGATACTAAAACATCAACCCAATAGTTATTGGACTGATATCCAAAACCTGGAAAAGCAGGCGTACTGGTATATTTATACAAACCATTTATTCCATCCGCTCCATCTGCTAAAGCGGTCAGTGGAGGATTATTTACCGCGGTATTGAATCCGAAGGCTGTTGAAATATAATTTCCTAAACTGCTATGATAAGCTGCTATATATGTTGTATTAGCAGCAATGGGTATATCAGAATCAAAAAGTACAGTCTGCCATCCGCTGTCCGTTTCGTTTATAAACACTGCCGATGCCAGCACTGTTCCATCAAAGGAATAAAGTTGTCCGGTATGCGTTCCGGTATTACCAGGCGTTTTATAAAATTTAATTCCTTCAACATATCCGGCGACGGTTGACCGAAATCTTACACCAAGTTCGATACCTCCTGCTTTATCATTTGCAGTCGGACCGGCAGGAACCTGGCTGGTGAATATGCTGACTGTTCCCATAGGAATAGTCCCTTCAAAACTGTACTCTTTGGTACATGAAATACCAAAAAGGAAAATACCTGATAAAATAAATATTGCCTTACAAATAGTCGGATTTAAACGCCTCCTGATCTTTTTCACGATTATATATTTGAGTTGTATGGTAATGACGCGGTTTTATTAAACGTGCCTGCACCGAGAGGATGTGGATTATTAAGGAAAAATATTAGTCACAGGAAACTGGAGGAGTTTATACAATATTCTTTCCGTAAGAGGTTCTTGCGTTTTGGTTTTTCGAGATTTTCGGAAACTGTATCCTGACTTTAAAGATAATGTCCGTTATCGGAAAGTCATAGGGGATTTTACGTGGGAAAATACGATCCTATCAAAACAGAACAGCCACCTCCCGGTGGCCGTCCAAAATCCTTCATTAAACAAGACCCGTCACATAAAGAAGCGCTCTGATACAATCTTGCCGCCGCTGACCTCATAAACACAAAGTTCTTTGTGGTTCATTCTTCCACGGCCCTTCATCGTGACATCGATGTGCATGGTCAGTGCAAAAGAATCCCCCGCAATCAGCGGCTCGGATACCTCAAAGCCATGTTGCTCCGTTACCATTTCGTTCCATTTCTTCCCCTTGGCAAGGATTGCGTCTATTCCTTTCGTTTCCCGGGCAAAGTCAGGCGATTCGTTGGGTTCCATACTTACTGCATCTGGAGAAAACAACTCTTTGAGTGCATGCTCGAATTGCCCCTGGTCGCAGAGCTCTTTCAGCCGTAGGCCAATTTGTTCGGTCGTCATAAAATAAGTTTAAATGGTTAATGAATTCGGGATGCTAAAATATGTAGCATTTTTAATACTAAGAAATTTAGTTTATTAATTCAAAAGATTTTCTATTTATGAGTGAACCATATCCGTACAACTGGTTAAAAACGAACAGATAATCCAGTCTGCGGACGATCAGCTTCGAAATTCACCTGAATTCCGATTGAAAGCTTTTTGGTAAATTTGAATTAGGACAAACTTTAGCGGAATAATTGCAAAATTGAAACATACAACTAAGGCATATCCCAAATTCTATCTTTACAGCCGGATTGTAAAGGCAAAATTATTTATTGATAGCAATTACTATTGCAATATTAACCTTCATAACATAGCCAGGGAGGGTTATTTTTCCAAATTTCATTTTATCAGGCTTTTCAAATTAATTTATGGGAGTACGCCTCACCGATACATGACACGGGTAAGAATTGAAAATGCTAAAAACCTGCTGAGACAAGATTTTAGTATATCCGATACCTGTTTTAAAGTAGGATTTGATAGTATCAGTTCATTTAGCGGACTTTTCAGAAAAATAGAAGGGAAAACCCCGTCTGAATATCAACGCTTATACCAGCTCAGGCAGGAAAATATCAAAAACAAGCCAGAAAATTTTATCCCGAATTGTTTTGCAGAACAAAATGGATGGTTAAAAAATAGCAATTTTCGAGAAGTCATTTAAATAACCCTTTTAGATCTTTGCGTCATTGTTTACCATTTTTAAATCTTACAACAATGATTACGCAAATGAATCATGTCAGCATTTTTGTCTTAAACCAGGACAGTGCTTTTGAGTTTTACGTGAACAAACTCGGTTTCAAAGTTCATACTGATGCACCCATGGGACCGGGCCAGCGCTGGCTGACCGTTTGCCCGCCAGAACAACCGGGGCTTGAAATTTCTTTAATGTCCATTGAAGAAGGGATGATGTTCAAAGGAGAAGCAGCAAAACAAATGAGGGAACTGGTAAAAAATGGAACTTTTGGATTTGGTGTTTTCCAATGCAATGATTTAAATGCGACTTATTTAGAATTAATAGAGAAAGGCGTCGTATTCAAGAAACCACCAACAAAGGAGTTTTATGCTTATGAAGCGCTGTTTATCGACGATTCAGGAAATTGGTTTTCATTGGGTGAAAAACAGCGTAATTGAAATATTTTGCCAGCTGACGACCACCTGCCGTTAATTCACCTGGACCACTTCATAGGCGTCCTGACCATTCTGTGATACGGGCTGGTAATACACATTGTTGTACACCAGGTAGGTTTGACCGTTGATGTCCTGCTGAACCGCTCCGTCCGGAATCTGTGTAACTACGGCTCCATAAGGCGCCTGTACGACCTGGTAACCGTTTCCGGTGTCGATATAAAAGGCGCCGCCATAATAAAAGTAATCGTCGTTTCCGACCATTGTGGTTTCGTAACCCGGTGGCAGGGAACTAACAAGGGCACCGACGGGTGCCGGCACCACGGAATAGCCACCCGAAGAGGGCTGATAATATACCCCTTCATCATAATAGTATTGTTGATTCGCAATTGACAACAAGTAGGCACTCGTTGCGAGCGACGCGGCCAGGTATCCAAGCGGATGCCAGTTATGCCCCCAGTAATACGGATGAAACGGATGGTAGGCATACGCATGCACCGGCTGGTAATGGTTATGATAAACATTCACATTCTCGTGAACAGTGACATTGTGTTGCACCGTGACATTGCGTTGCACCGGCACATTTTCATGCGAGTTTACAGGCGGCCGGTACGTCGCCGTATTCTGGTTATAATTATGCTGATTATAATCATGGTTGCCGGCATTATAACTTCCGCCGGTAATGGTCGGGCGATTTGGAGCGGGTTGGGAAGTACGATTGGCTGTAGGCGCCGGAGCGGGGCGGTTGACGGCGGGTGCAGGATGATAGGTGGCAGGTGGAGACGAGGGCCGGCCGGGTTGTCCGCCACCACCGTAATTGGGATGGCTGAATCGCTGCGCCCGGATTTCCTGTGGAATACTGAGTAGCCCAATACACAAGACAGTCAAACCCAGTGAAAAAGTAAAACGGAAAAATATTTTCATGACTGGAAATTTAGCGGATGATCATTTTATTTCTTAACGGGCCCTCTGGCCATCTTAATTTTTTTTGCTTTCGGCGGCGTCATGAATTCAAATAGTGCCGGCGGCAGCACCGGATTGATCTGCCAGTCGGAGAGGACGGCCTCGTACTGCGGGTTCATATCCCGGTTCGTATACACGATCACCATTTTCAGGGGAAGGGTTAGCGCGTCGTCAGATATCCAGAACTGAAAGGTCTTGTCGGCCGTCGTTCCGGCAATATGAAAACAATCTTTGCCATCCACCTTCGTCATACCCAGATAAATGAGGTTTTTTGATTCGGATAGTATATCATCCACAAACGACGGATAAAAGAAATCTGCCGCGGGAAAATCTACGCCGTACATTTTATTTACGGTATCGATCATTTCCACAATGGGTGCTGAAAACGGGAGGCTCGCAAACTGATTATTTTCCATGGAATAATAAGTGAGTGTTTCGCCATTATAATAAATGGACCGCTCTCCGCGGTCGCCCTGGGAACGGATCAGCAATTTATCCGGTCCCTGCATATACAACTGCTCTTCATCCCCGTGTTTAACGAGACCCAGGTGCTGGCTCCGGATATCATAATTCGATTTTACGGTGACATGGCAGGAACTCAGGTCCCCGATCATGGCAGTCATGCGGTCGAGGATCGCAACGGCGATCGTGTCAATATTCCTCCTTTGCGCGAATGACTGGGTGGCTGACGCGAAGCAAATGAAGACACCGAAAAATATTTTTTTATTCATCTGATACTTTTTAAATCAAAATGGTTTGGGCGACTGGTCAATACCGGGTCAATATACCAAAAAATGTACCTGGCCATGGCGCGTTCACTATACGTTAACAGCATTTATAAAAAACTTCGGAGATCAGGCAGATGTTGAGTTAAGGAATCCTCAAGGGTTAAAGATTATTTTTTTTATCAGGACGATTTGCCCCAAATGATAATGAATATGTTCTATAATTCCATGGAAATTTCTATAGTAACTTCCGTATTTTTCATCCGCAAATATTTCCCATAGTTTACTCTCTGGCAACTGTTCTATCCCGACGGCAAAGTTTTCGGCATCCCTCCAGGTTTTATCCAATAATTTTTCCCAGTCTTCCCGACACAGGATGGGTGGATGGTCGAAACTGTATTTATCACTGGCGTTGAGCGGTTCTCCCTGTAAAACCTTCCCGACTGCACTTACATAATAATTCATATGGTAAACGAGGGCAGCGATCGTATTAAAGGAATAAACTTTTGTTGCGGCCTGCTGCCAGGTTACATCCGCCAAATTTTCTCTCAGGTTTGACGCTGTCCAGTTTCCGCCAAAATGAACATCTCTGAATTGCTTTGCGATATGTGCCGTTAAATTCATAGGCTATTCCATCATTCGCTTACAAAGTTGCCTACTACGCATTCGATAAATTTTTCGCGTGGGTGCGGAGCCCTGACCTGGGAACAGCAATGCTGGATGGCATGCAGGATGACCTGTGGTGATTTCAGGGGATAATGTTTTTTTAGTTTGTCAGCGAGATATTCAACCTCCCAGCGATCGGCGCAGGAGAATTTAGCGGGGTCTTTTTCATCCTTTATTTTGCGATTGTCATAAGAGGTCCAGTCTTCCAATAATATGGCGTGTGGCATAGTGACTGTTTTTGTAAAGGTAGGAAGGACGATTGACGGAAGGTCTGCAAAATTGTAGAAACCGTTGCCCGGGTGAACAGAATTGCCCAAAATAAGCCTTAAGCTGCCTGTCTGATCATGTCCCTTATTTCCCTGAGTTCAAACGGTTTTGCCAAAAACTGAACACCGGCATCCAGTACTTTTTGCTGTAAGTGCCGGGAAGGATCGGCAGTAATAAAAATTACATGGGCATCGTCGAAAGTCTCATGACTATTGATGAGGAAGTCCAGACCTGTGCCATCCGGCAGATTCTGGTCCAGCAAAACGATTTCCGGATGTTCCATATCCAAAAGCTGAGCAGCCTCCTTCAGTGTGAATGCACAATAAACATGATAATGTTCCCTCTCGAGCATCATGACGATCAATTTACAAAAATCGCGCTCGTCATCTATTATCAAAATCTTCTTTAGGATGGTCATTTACTTATTGTGCTTAAAAAACAGTGCCAGGCGGGTGAAATGTTTGCAAATCTCAAAAAACTTTATTTACTTTGTATTTCAAAGCACTTTCTTATGAGCAATCCGGCACAAAGTCTCGAGACGTTACACGACATAAAGCGGATGATGGAACGCAGCAGTCGCTTTATCAGCCTAAGCGGATGGAGCGGAATGGCTGCTGGCGTTTGTGCTCTGACCGGCGCAGGAATCGCCCATGAACGAATCCTTCATTACTATCAGTCAGAATATCTTAAAGTGGGCAGTGCAATTATCGAGCTGAAATATGATTTGATCCTAATCGCCGGTCTTACCTTTGTAACGGCATTTGTACTTGCCAGTTTTTTTACTTTCTTAAAAAGCAAAAAAGAAGGCGTAGCCATCTGGGGCACCACCGCCAGAAGACTGATGTGGAACACCTTTCTACCCCTTGCCGCGGGCGGATTTTTGATCTGGCACCTGATTGAAATCAGTGGTTACGGACTGGTTGCTCCCGCTTCCCTGATATTTTATGGCCTCGCCTTGGTTAACGGAAGTAAATACACCATGGGCGAAGTCCGGTGGCTCGGTTATGGTGAAATTATTCTTGGGATCGTCAATCTCTGGTATCCGGGAAGAGGAATTATTTTCTGGTCGCTCGGGTTTGGGGTTCTTCATATCATATATGGGTTTGCCATGTGGTGGAAATATGACCGGGTCAGTGGTGCCGAAGGAAACCTGCGGGGTAATAAAGCAGACTAAATCATGAAGAATCCAATCGAACAATTAAATAAAGTCTTTGACAGCCGCATCCGGCTGGGCATCATGAGCGCACTGATCATGAATAACCGCACGAACTTCAATGAACTCAAAGAACTGATACAGGTTACTGACGGGAACCTCGCCAGTCACCTAAAGACACTGGAAGAAGCGGGATATATTCAGGTTCAGAAAGGATTTATCGGCAGAAAAACAAATACGACTTATGTCATTACAACCGCTGGGAAAAAAGCTTTTAAATCGCATCTGGATGCATTGGAAAAAATGATACGGTCAATCGATTGATTTTTTTTGCTTCTATACTTTGTACTTCAAAGTACTTTCAAAATAAAGAAAATGTCTACCGCAACACTGGCATTAAGGATATGGTTTCTTTCGTCTCTGGTACTCGACACCGGATTACTCGTTTGTCTGCTCATTTTCAATCCCGGGGAATGGTTTATTTTCCTGCCAGCATTTCCCGCCATTTTAGCCGGCAGTATTCCCGTGCTCATTGTGATGGCTGTTCTGCCACCCATCATCAGAAAATTAATAGATTCCTATGACAACAAAATTTACCTGACGATATTGGTCTGCGGCTTTTGCGCCTGCAGTTATGGATTCATCAGTTTTCTGCTGGATATTTCCTGGGCGCGAAATTCGGATAAGGGGTTGTCTGACGGACTAAAATTTGGACTGGTTACCACCGGTATCCTGTTTTGCACTTCCCTGGTTACACTCCTGCTCTCCAAAAATCAGTTATCAGCATATTTCAAATCCGGCAAATTATTTTTAATAATAAACAATCTAACAAACATGGAAACATCCAACAATGCAGAAGGAACCTCTTACGGAACCAAAAGCAATCCTTCGAATAAGATCCTGATCAAAGGGGCCATCACAGCGGCCCTTATCGGGATCATGATGATACCCACCGTATTCATCAGCGATCTCGTTCAGGAAAGACAGGCCAGAAACGAAGCCGTTGTAAAGGAAGTGGACGCCCGCTGGGCGATGGCGCAGACTTTGTCCGGCCCATATATTTACCTTCCTTATAAAATATCGGGAACAGATGCCTCCGGTAAGCCTGAAATAAAAATCAATCATTTACTAATCATTCCGGAAAATAAACAGGTGGCGGGACGAATCAATCATGAACTGAGGGAAAGATCCATTTATAAAGTTCTTCTATACCGCGCATCGCTTACGGATCAGGGTAATTTTGTTTTTAATCTCCCCAAGGAGGTTGCCACCGAGCAGGTACTGTGGTCAGACGCTCAAATTTGTTTTGGAATCTCTGATTTTAAGGGCATCGAAGAAAAACTGGTTATCCGGTTTAACGGCACTGATAATGAACTCTCGCCCGGACTTCCGGCCAGTGAAAACAGTGAGAAAGGATTGTCCGCGCCTGTTGTCCTATCCGCCGCTGATCTGGACAAGCCCTTAAACTATCAGATGAATATTAAAATAAAAGGCAGTGAAATGCTGCACTTTGTTCCCCTGAGTGGCAACAGTCATTACGCACTGCAATCGACCTGGCCCAATCCAAGTTTTGACGGCAGTAATCTCCCTTCCGAAAGAAGCGTTACTGACGATGGCTTCACGGCAGTCTGGAACTTTAATAAAGCGAACCTGCCTTTTGGAACCGTATTAAATGATTTTAAGTTTGACCAATCCGCCCTCGCGTTCGGCGTAACGATGATAGAGCCCGCAGATCAATATGCAAAAACAAACCGTTCCATCAAATATGCTATCCTGATCATTGGCCTGACTTTTTCTTTGTTCTTTATTATTGAACTGATGCAACGCAAACCGATTCATCCCGTGCAGTATGTTTTAATCGGGTTGGCGCTGGTCATTTTTTACAGCCTGCTCCTGGCCATCAGTGAGTTTCTTGCGTTTGACTATGCCTATTTGATTGCCTCAGTGGGAACCATCATGCTAATCGGGCTGTATGCAAAAAGTCATTTTAAGAGCTGGAGATCCTCCGGAATTTTCTCCGGTGTTCTTACCCTGCTTTATGGATTTATATTTGTCCTCATCCGGCTGGAAGATACCGCGCTGCTGGTCGGAAGTATCGGTTTATTTATTATCCTTGCGCTCACTATGTACGCCAGTAAAAAAGTGAACTGGTACGGAAACACGGAAACACCCGTTTTACAATAAATATTAATTCTCTACCTTTAAATCATTCATCACTACAGGATCTGCTACATGTTAAAAAAATGGTTTTTACTGGCAGCAGAGTCTGATAAGCTAGCTATAGCGATTGTTTTTTTCCTGGTAACAATTAGTATTGCTCAATCTATTTCTTATACCGTTCATAGCGGAGGTACGGATCTTCGAACCAGGATAGTCGGCGCCCGTTTATTGTACACAAATGAATCCCCCTATTTTTACAAATGGCACCCGGGAGATCCTGAAAGATTTATAGATCCCAATAATAATTATCTCACTGCAGTAAATGGAGTAACCGCTTCTCCTGGCTTTTTATACTTTCAATCCGTCCTGACCTGGATGTCATATCCACACATTCGCATAATATGGACAATTTTCCAATACGTTTCGTGTTTTTCAATTTTCTGGTTGTTGCTTTTCAAAAAGGACATTAAGGACTTAAATAGACTATATATACTATTTATAGGAGGAGTTTTTTTTCTTTGCTCTGATATCTGGTTTTTTAATATAGAACGTGGGCAGGCATATATAGTTTTTCCACTGTTTATGTGCCTGATTTATCAACTTCAATCAATAAAGACGCCCTGGTCCATTTATATGGCAGGAGTACTGCTCGCTATTGCCATCTATTGCAGACCAAATTTTATATTTTTTGGCCTTCCTTTACTGTTAAACTTCAACAAACATTTCGCATTAGGTTTACTTTCCATGGGATTGATTTTGCTGATCCATGCTTTTATAAAAATGGATTTATGGAGGGACTACTTTCAAGCAATATCGTTCCACACAGTCATCAACAATGAAACTGTTGCCTCTTTTCATCAGCATGACATCATTTATCCTTCCATTATCGAAGGTTCTAAAAACCTTACAACATATAAGTCTTTTAATGTAATCGGCTTGCCCTCTGTCAGGTGGTTCTTCATCAGGTATCCGTTAATACCGGAATATATGTACCTGCTCTTATATGCAATTACCGCCTCCGTTATTATTATATTTTTCAAAAAAATTATAAAAAAAAATAATCCTCCGTCAGTAATACTTATTGGATTCATTTTGTACATTATTTCTGAATATTTCGTTCCATCGCAGCGTAGCGGATACAATTTGATTCAATGGATATTCCCTATCATCCTAATAGTAAGTAATAAAGAGGTTTCCAAAATTCAAGTGATCCTTATTACTATCGCCTGCTGCCTGCTGATTGGCTTCCCGTTTACCGTACGTATGTTACAGGCTGGAGGCGAAGCCTTACTGATTTTTTGTGTAATTGACAATGCCAGGACAATATCCAGACAGCGTTTCAAAGCGTAATTTTGCCAGATCTGGATATTATCCGGATATTTGTTGTCGCTTATTATGAAACAATTCATCTTAATTCTGGCCCTTTGCGTAGGGGGAATCAATCATTGCTGCTCGCAGAACCGGGATACGGTTAAATCCAATAAAGAAAACGCGCCACACCCCTACTTCATCATCTCCGCAGGAATTGAAATAAATGCTTTTTTTAACGATAAACCTGTTTCTGTTTCCACCATTTCGGAATTCAATGATTATGTTCAGGGCAACGCCAAGAGCCTGAAAGATTCCTGGGTTGTCGTTTCCGGAAAACCGAATACCGGGACCTTTAATGAAGTATTAAAAACCCTGAGCCGGTACCGGATCAAACATGTCTCAAAAAATATCATAAAGGACTAATCTTCCGGATAGGCATCCTGATCAGTCAGACAGATCACATTAGGATGAAGCCAAAGAAAGGACGCGGGCAAATCAGTGGAAATTCTCCCGTTCAATAATGAGGAAGTTATATTTTTTTTCTTTCCCCCGCTGACAATGAGTAGGATGAATGCGGATTGCAAAATATCCGCCATACCCAGCGTTAAACCATAAGATGGTTTAATTTCCATTTCTCTAATCATGGGATGCAACAGTGAACTCCGGGAAAGTTTTGCGACATGTACACCGGCTTCAATAAATTCCCCGGGTTCATTTAAAGCCAGATGTCCGTTCATTCCCAAACCCAAAATGCAAATATCTATCGGTCCGGCTTTTTTAAATTCCTGTTGTATTCTGTCGCATTCTACAACAGGATCCTGCGGATTGCTATGAAAAGAAATATACCGGTCGGTTCCAATTTGTAAAGGGCCGATTAAATGATTCTGCAAATAGCTCTCACAGGTCGCGGGATCATTCATAGGCACCCCACCCCACTCATCCAGTTTGATTACCCTGAGACCCGAAAATAATTCGGGCTGAAGATCAAATGACTTCTTTAATAAATTATAGGTCCCTGTGGGACTATTCCCCGTAGCGGCGCAGAGGAACGCTCTTTTATTCCGGTCTAATTCCTTCCGAATCAGGGAAGCAGCTTCCTGGCTTAAAGTCTCGTATGAATCCAGCCTGATAATTTTCATACTGTGATTAAATCCGCGAAAGGTATTATTTTTTGGTAATAATATTGGATGTCCAGCCAGGCCGAGCTGGTAGTACTATATCATTCGCCCTCAAAGAATATGAATATTTCTCTGACGATAGGGCTCAAAAATCTCATTGTCCGCGCCAATCCCGGTAATAATAGTATCAAGGGTGTCGATCGGACAAATTTTATAAGCTTCTGAAGTCCCAATTTTGTCATGCCCGGTGAGGGCTACCATTCGATCTGAACAACTAACCATGGCTCGTTTCATTTCACATTCAAAATAATCAATGCTCGTTACCCCAATTTCATGGTGAAGACTACATACCCCAACGAAGCAAATATCTACATGAGATTGTTCCAATAGCCGGATGGCATAAGCACCTGCAGTTACCAGGGAATCGGGTAATATTCTGCCTCCGGTAATAATTACCTCGATACTCTTTCGACCCGCCAGTAAAGCTGCTGCGGGAACGTTGTTTGTAATAACCGTCAGGGGCATATCTAATAGTCCTGCCAGTGCATACGTTGTGGTACCTCCGTCCAGAAGAATCGTATTGCCTGGTTTAATCAATTGAAGGGCTTTTTGTGCAATGACCATTTTTTCATTTTCAGATACGTGAATACGTTCCCTGAAACTATGTGCGTTAGGGGAATGGGGTATAGCACCGCCCCGCACTTTGGTAAGTAAACCGCTTTTCGCAAGACCCTCAATATCCCTTCTAATGGTGTCTTCCGATACGTCCAGGGCCTCGCTTAATTGGTCAAGTTTTACAGACTGATTGGATCTCAATTGGCCAATAATAAAATCTAACCTTTTCTCCTTCAGCATTTTGCAATATTTTGCAATAAAATTACCGAATTTATGCCTAATAATCGCATATATTTGCATACATTTGCATTTAAATAGCAGAATATGGCAAAAAAGCGCCTTTTGATAGATATGGACCATGTAATGGCGGATATTACGTCCCAGTACATCGCATGGTATAAGGATGCGACGGGTATAGAGATAAACAGGAGTGAGTTATTAGGTAAGCCAGAGGACGAGGCGTTTCCCCAGCCACAGTTGATCAAAAAATTTCTGTATACCCCTGGTTTTTTTCGCAGTGCCGCAGTTATGCCCGGCAGTCAGGAAGTGATTCAGAAACTAAACGAAGTGTTTGAAATATTTATCGTTTCCGCGGCCATGGAATTTCCGCAATCACTGACGGAAAAACAGGAGTGGTTACTTGAACACTTCCCATTTATACACTGGCAGCAAATCATTTTCTGTGGTTCAAAAAAACCTATCTCGGGAGACTTTATGATTGACGACCATCTCAAAAATCTAAATTATTTCAATGGAGAAAAACTTCTTTTTTCCGCGACACATAATATTAACATCCATAAAACAGGTTTCACCAGGGTAAACAATTGGGGAGAAGTAAGGCGCCTGCTTTTGGTAGAAAACGCTGTGTTGTAACTAATTTCAGGTAATCGGTAAATAAATATCAAACTTGGCCCCATTCATAAGTTCGCTGGATGCTTCAATGATACCGTTATGATTCTCAACGATTTTTTTTACTATAGCCAGACCAATGCCCGTGCCTGAGTAGGCTTCATTACTATGAAGTTTTTGGAATAATTCAAAAATGCGTTTGCTGAATTGTGTCTCGAAGCCGATGCCATTGTCCCGAACCGAAATGTGGCAATACTCCTTTTCGGCTATCAGTTTCTCGTTATTTAATGTGTTCCCCATTACAATATTACCTTTAATAACTACATGTGGTGGCAAGTCAGGTCTGGAGAATTTAAGCGCATTACTTACCAGATTAAACAAGAGCTGCCGAAATTGAAAAACAATAATTTTCGCTTGGCAGATTTCGGCTACCTCAATGGTTGCATGTCTTTCTTCAATGACTTCCTTTAACTCCATTTTCACGTCATCAATAATGCTATTCAGGTCGATTTTTTCAAATACATGTTCAGTGGTGCTGATGCGCGAGAAGGCAAGCAGGTCTCCAATGAGCTGTTGCATTCTTCGGGCTGCCGATTGAATTCGACTGAAATTATGCTTTCCGCTAACGGATAAATTTTGATTTTCGTTTTCCAAAATTAACATGGCGAAAGTTTGTATTTTCCGCAACGGTTCCTGCAAATCATGACTGGATACATACGTGAATGCCAGCAGTTCTTTATTTGCGATAATTAATTCAGCAGCACGTTTCTCTTTCTCTTCATTTTGAAAGGCAAGCTCCTTATTTGCGATGATCAACTCCGCTGCTCTTTTCCCTTTCTCTTCATTCTGAAAAACCAGTTCTATGTTGGCAATAACCAATTCTGCCGCGCGTTTATCCTTCTCTTCGTTTTGAAAAGCAAGTTCTATGTTTGCAATGTTCAACTCCGCAGCTCTCTTTCCTTTCTCTTCGTTTTGAAAGATGAGTTCTTTGTTGGCAATGACTAATTCTGCCGCGCGTTTATCCTTCTCTTCGTTTTGAAAAGCAAGTTCTATGTTTGCAATGTTCAACTCCGCGGCTCTCTTTCCTTTCTCTTCGTTTTGAAAGATGAGTTCTTTGTTGGCAATGACTAATTCTGCCGCGCGTTT
>Ga0209863_10000087_pt1 | contig 55574 bp, 54 predicted proteins | sample OrgsoiDNA2013046_FD_185796 | JGI IMG/M metagenome (GOLD analysis project Ga0209863, IMG submission 185796) | Permafrost soil microbial communities from the Arctic, to analyse light accelerated degradation of dissolved organic matter (DOM) -... | ecosystem: Environmental > Terrestrial > Soil >...
CTCATTGGGTTATGTAAAACCTAACCAGGATTTTGATTTTAATGTGGTGATCCGCAGCATGCTGTATAACCAGCAGAACCGCTATCTCGCTTATTTTGCCGGTTCTGGTATTACAATAAACAGCGATCCGGAAAATGAATACGAAGAATGCCTGATCAAAGTGGCTGCTTTTGAAAGGATAATAAAAAACCCGTCCCCGCTTAGCCGGGACGGGTCGTAAAAAAGTTGGATGGATTATTTATGGGAGAGACCCGCAACGGATTTGTCACTGCTCAGGGACACATCTTCCTGCAAAAGCCGCTGTACGGATTCATTCAGGATCTGATATTTGTTTGAAGCAAACAGATCCATTTTATCAGCCGGTAATTTCAGGTCATAACTGTTATTCGCACTTGCCATCACTTTATCAAATTCCGGGTTATACCGGTTGAATTCTGAAACATCCATCAGGATATATTTTGAAATAATGGAAGAGAAATATTTCCCGGTTACATTCAGCGTTTTTGCTCCGGCTTCTTCTTCCTTGTTTAATTTCCGGTTAAAAACATACATGGACGAACCGGAAAGCTGGTCGGTCGCCTCTTCCTTGGTCAGCGTGGTCACACTACCCTGTCCTTCAAAAGTATATTGTGTACCGATGAACTTCTTGACGTGGTTCCTTGATTCAGTCGGCAGGTAATACTGAAGATTCCAGAAATCCCGGCTATGACTTCTTTTAATGGCATGATAAACATTGGACGTTCCGCCATTGTAAGCGGCAATGACCAGGAGCCAGTCGCCCAGTTCGGCATACAAGTCGCGCAGGTACAGGGCCGCAGCCTTCGTACTCTTGTAATAATTCTTTCTTTCGTCAACCTTATGGTTCACTTTAAGACCCAGCAAACGGGCTGTAGCCGGCATCAGCTGCCAGGGACCCACGGCACCGGCCCAGGAAAGGGCGGTAGGTTTCAGGTTCGACTCGATCACGGCCAGGTATTTTAACTGGGAAGGCAGGCCATATTGGTTCAAAATACCATCAATCAGGTTAAAATAAGGGCGTCCCCAGGATTTCATGTCATCCATGTCCTGTTTGTTCCTTAGCATAAAATCCTGAACAAAATGAATGGCCCGGGGATTTAATCTGGCGCCATTGGTTCCGCTCACGGAAGCCAGAAAAAGGTTGTTAAAGCCATTCCTTACTTCAGCGGTGTCTATGGGAGTATGGAGGGCGACAAAGGTCTTGTCAATCTTGATAGCATTTGCACGGCCGTAAACAATCAATCCAACGAATGCAATGCCCAACAATAAAAGTCTTTTCATCTTTTAAAGCTTAAAGATTTATAAACCGGGAAATCCGGGTTATAAATTTTTCAAGGGATGGATCGCGGATTGGAATTACCGGAAGAAATCAGAAGTGTCCGGTTTTCATAAAGTCGGAATTTCGTAGGACTTATATTGCTGCATCAGTTCAGATGAGAACTGGAGTAAAGATAATTCACGAAATTGGTTTGTCATAGCCTGGACACCAAAAGGCATGCCGTTTGTATGGGTAAAAAGGGGCAAGGAAATGCCCGGAATACCAACCAGATTTGCGTAAACTGTATATAAATCAGCCAGATACATGGCTACCGGGTCCGAGGACTTTTCACCCGATTTAAATGCCGTGCCTGGAACCGTGGGAGTGAGAATTATGTCAAATTCATTGAAAATCAACCTGGTGCGATCTGTTAAAATTTTACGCACTTTTTGGGCCTTGCTGAAGTAGGCCTCATAATAACCCGCGCTTAGTACAAAAGTGCCCAGCAGGATCCTTCGTTTCACCTCTTTTCCAAAACCCTCTGACCGGGTTTTCAGGTAAAATCCGGGAAATCCGGCTTCGGGATCAGCTGTCCTGTATCCGTATCGTACGCCGTCGTAACGGGCCAGATTGGAGGAAGCTTCTGCTGTAGTCAGTATATAATAGGCGGGCACGATATAATCCAGCAGGTCAAAAGAGATTTCTTCCACGTGGTGACCCCTGGAGCGGAGATCATCTATAAAGTCCAGCAAACCGGCCCGGATCTCGGGATCCAGGGAGGGATGGTCGAGGGCTTCTTTTAAAACGGCAATCCGTTGGGGGTTGGCGGTTAGGGGTTGGCGGTTGGCGGTTGGCGGTTGGCGGTTGGCGGTTGATGGTTGATGGTGGAGGACGGATGGGTGATCATCTGGCTTTAGGCTTTGCGCTTTAGGCTTTGGGCTTTCAGGAAGGCTTTCTGCGTAAAAAGGCACCGGCTCCCGGGAAGAAGTCGCATCGCGGGGATCAAAGCCCGCGATCACTTCCAGGAGGAGGGCTATATCCGCCACATTTTTACTGAATATGCCGATCTGATCGAAGGAGGATGCATAGGCGATCAGTCCATAACGCGAGATCCGGCCATAGGTCGGTTTTAAGCCGATTACGCCGCAGAAATCCGCCGGCTGACGAACCGATCCTCCCGTATCACTGCCCAGGGAAAGCATGCAGAGCGAGGCCTGAACGGCCACCGCGGAACCGCCCGAGGAGCCACCCGGAACTTTTTCCGGATCCAGGGCATTTTTAACCCGGCCATACACGGAATTTTCATTACTGGAACCCATGGCAAACTCGTCGCAATTGAGATGACCGATGATAATGGCTCCTTCTTCGATTAAGCGTTGCACGGCTGTTGCATGATACAGCGAATGAAAACCTTTCAGGATTTGCGATCCCGCCGTAACGGGATGGTCTTTATAACAGATGACGTCTTTGATACCGATCACCACCCCATGCATCCGGCCGGTTTTCATTCCGGACCTCCGTTCGCGGTCCAGCCTGTCGGCTGCTTCCAGCGAATCCTTGTCATAAATTTGCACAAAGGCATTGAGATGATTCAGTCGTTGGATGCGTTCGAGATAATACAATACAACGTCCCGGCAGGACAAGGAACCCTTGTTCAGGGCTTCCTGGTAATCATGTATGGATGAGAAGGAAAACAATAAATAATGCCGGCACTGCAATCAGGGATTGCAGCCCCTAAGGGTTGTTAGTCGTAGTGGTGGATGGAGGCGTGTTTGTTTTTGGCGGCTCGTTCATGCCGTCTTCAAATTCTTTCTTCACATTATTCTTTGCATCATTGAACTCACGCATTCCCTTACCAATGCCACGCATAAATTCCGGAATTTTTCTTCCACCAAAAAGTATTAAAACGGCCAGGATGATCAGTATCCATTCTGAACCACCCGGTGGGGAAAGCAGGAACATGCTTTGCAGGAAATAGCTGAACATATAGATAACATTTAAGTCTTAAAGGTAATCTATTGCAAATAAAAAAAGCGGTTGGTTTCCCATCCGCTCATGATTAACAGTTGATTTATTTCAGGTAATAATTCTCTTTTCTTTAATACGGGCACTTTTACCACTGCGATCCCGCTGGAAGTAAAGTTTTGCCCGGCGAACCCGTCCTACCTTATTTACGGCTATGGACTCGATATTGGGAGAAAATGCCGGAAAAGTTCTTTCAACACCAATGGCGTCAGAAATTTTCCTTACGGTGAACGTAGCGGTAAGACCCGTTCCCTGGCGTTTGATCACGTCACCCTTAAAGCTCTGGATACGTTCCTTATTACCCTCCAGGATTTTATAGTTCACGGTCACATTGTCTCCGGCTTTAAATTTTGGGAGATCTTTTTTCGTACTGAGTTGTTCGTGGACGAATGCAATAGCCGCGTTCATAACATAATTTTTGGGGATGCAAAAGTAACAAGCTTTCTCTTAAAATCAAAAACTAATGTTGCCATCCTACCTGGCCACGTTAACCGCACGTTTTTCCCGGATCACGGTAACCTTTATCTGTCCGGGATAGGTCATTTCGGTTTGGATTTTTTGTGCTATTTCGAAGCTCAGTTTATCGCTGTCCCCATCCGTAACCCGGTCCGATTCCACGATTACGCGTAATTCACGACCCGCCTGGATGGCATAGGCTTTTTCAACACCCGGATAAGTGAGGGCCAGGTTTTCCAGGTCCTTGATCCGTTGAATATACTGCTGCATGATCTCGCGGCGGGCACCGGGCCGGGCGCCGCTGATGGCATCGCAGGCCTGGATAATGGGCGCAATCACGAACTGCATTTCCACTTCATCATGATGAGCGCCAATGGCATTGATAACCGCTGGGTTCTCACCATATTTTTCAGCGATCTTCATGCCGAGCAGGGCATGGCTCAGTTCGGTTTCCTCGTCGGGTACCTTCCCGATATCGTGTAATAGTCCGGCCCGCTTGGCCAGTTTAGGGTTCAGCCCCAGTTCCGACGCCATGATGGCGCAGAGGTTGGCCACCTCCCGGCTATGCATGAGCAGGTTCTGACCATAGGATGAACGGAACCGCATTTTACCTACAATCCGCACCAGTTCTTTGTGCAGACCATGGATACCCAGTTCGATCACGGTTCTTTCACCGATTTCGATCACCTGTTCGTCGATTTGCCTTTTTGTTTTCTCCACTACTTCCTCGATACGTGCAGGATGGATCCGGCCATCTGCCACCAGGCGCTGGAGAGACAGGCGGGCGATTTCCCTGCGCAGGGGATCAAAGGAAGAAAGCACGATCGCTTCCGGGGTGTCGTCTACGATCAGGTCCACACCGGTCGCGGCTTCCAGGGCCCGGATATTCCGTCCTTCCCGGCCGATGATCTGTCCCTTGATTTCGTCACTTTCCAGGTTAAAGACCGTGATGGAATTTTCTATCGCCTGTTCAGCGGCTGTCCTTTGAATACTTTGGATAATGATCTTGCGTGCCTCCTTATTGGCTTTCTGACGCGCGTCATCAATGATTTCCTGCTGAAGGGCCAGGGCCTGAGTATGGGCTTCCTGTTTCAGACTTTCGATGAGCTGGGACTTGGCTTCTTCCCCCGTTAAGCCGGCAATTTTTTCCAGCCTCCGGATATGCTCCTCCTGGTGCTTTTCCAGCTCCGTGCGTTTGTGATTTACGACATCGATCTGACGGTTCAGGTTTTCTTTGATGGCATCATTTTCCTTTACCTGTTTATCGAGCGATTCCAGTTTTTGTGTAATACCCTGCTCTTTCTGCTTCGTCCGAAGTTCAGAGTCAGCGAGCCGGCGGTTTCTTTCCAATACTTCCTTTTCATGCTCAGATTTCAGTTGTACGAACCGCTCTTTGGCTTCAAGCAGTTTTTCTTTTTTTAGGGTTTCTGAGGAAAGCTGGGCATCCGAAAGGATTTTCTGTGACTGTTGGTTGGCATCTTCAATTTGCTTGCGGGTGTTTTTTGAAAAAATAAACTTACCCGCCAGGACACCAGCGGCAAGGCATATGACGGCAATTATAATGGATATAATGGTTGAATCCATGGAAACTTGAGTTTAGAATGTTCAGAATCATAATTTTATCATCCATGAGGCGTTGGGATGGTAGCGAAGATAAGGTATTTTCAGAAGGGGATGAGCGGGGACTAGCCCAGTATCTTATCCAGCTGTTCTTCCAGTTTCAGGAGATTTTCCGAAAAATCAGGGGAAGCCCCGATTTCGGAAGAGGGATTTGTCTGGGTAGCATACCACAGGATCACCATCGAGGCATAATCCTGCATGTCCTTTCCCGCAAACTGCGTCTTGAATTCAATGATTTTATCGTTGATTATCTTTAAGGTCCCTCTTACGGCGCCTTCATCCTCGGGTTTTATCCGGATACGGTAGGAACGGTCGCCTATTACGATATTTATTGGGATGAGCGCTTGCATGTCTCGGATTCTTGTTTTAACTTTAAAAATACCAGCTGGCTGACGATTGTCCGAAGTTAAGTCAAGTTCTTCTGAAGAATCTATTCCTGCTGCCAAAGTTTCATAAATCCAGTATCCAAATCCAGTACCTATGTTCCTAAAGATCAAATCTCCGACTTTTATTGATCGGCTAAGCCTAGAGATCAATCAAACACAAAAAGCATTATTGAAAGCAGTTTTAAAAGACGATAGCGGGGCTATCTGCAGTATTATGCAGAAAGAGCTCAGTTTCGGCCAGCAGTTTCTTGACTGGGAAGGTCTGAACGAACTTCCGTATGGTGTCTATACCCTCGAGGTGTCACAGGGAGCAGATGAAATGAAATTGCGTCTTGTAAAGCGCATTTGAAATTCCTTTATTCCTGCAACAGGGCGATACATTTATCGATCTCCCTGACATATTGATTTAGCCTTTTCTCAAGCATTCTTTTGTCCGTTTCTTCCAGACCCCTGCCCGATAACTTAATGGCTTCGGCCTGCTGACGGAATTTTTCCGCGTCCCGGGAATGGTTCTCGCTGCGAAGCTGCATCTTTTTCAAATCTTCTTTAAGCCGTTCATTTTCTTTTTGCAGTGCCTGATGCTGTTTGAGTAATAACAGGATTTTTTCATGCACTCTTTTAAACTGTATTTCCGGTTGTGTCATGAAAAAGTTTTTTGATTTTAATGGCTTATTTTCTGATTTCGGCCTTCAATTCTTCTTCCGCTGTTTTCATTATCCGGTTCATCATCCCGTCTATTTCCTTATCCGTTAAAGTTTTTTCGTCGTCCAGGAAGGTAAAACTAATGGCCATGGATTTTTTATCCCTTCCCAGTTTTTCACTTTCAAAAATATCGAATAACTGTATCCCCCTCAACTTCTGAAGGCCTATTCCAAGAACCGTTTTTTCGACCTTTTCAAAGGGTAGTGATTTTGCTACGATCAGCGCCAGGTCACGGTTTACGGGAATCTGTTTTGGCAGTTCCGAAAAAACAATGCTGTTTTCCGCGTCCGGCCGTAACAGATTATCCCAATAAATATCTGCAAAAAATACCGGTTGCCGAATATCGAATTTCCGTAAAATGGCGCTATCCACTTCACCGGCGTTCAAAATAATCTTTTCTGCCTGTTTTATTTCAATTCCGCCCGATAATTTCGGATGATTTAGCAGGGAGCTGTTACCAATAACCCCAGCCAGACTGCAAATCGCCGAACAGATTCCCTTCAGGTAATAAAAATCCACGACGGTGGGTTTTCCTTTCCACCCCCCGGAATACAGGGTTCCCGTCAGGTACAGAGAGCAGTGATTGATTTCCGTGTAATGGCCGGGCCCGCTGCTTTCGTAGGTTTTCCCAAATTCAAAAAAGCGAAGGTCGCTGTTTTTTCTGTTCAGGTTCCACGAAATGCTTTCCAGTCCGGTTTCCAGCATGGAGGGCCGCATGATGTTGAGATCGGCGCTCAGGTTGTTGATCATCTTTACCGCGGATTCCAGTTCTGCCTCATGGTAATACGAGCTGTTGGTTATGGAGTTGGTAAAGATTTCGCTGAAGCCAATGCCTGCGAGGAATCCCGCAATTTTTTCCTGCATGGCGGCCGCCTCCCTTCCCGTTTCTACAGAAGGGGAGATATTGATATTCGCAGGTATTTCAATATGGTCCAGACCGTCGATGCGCATGATTTCCTCGACCAGGTCGGCCGGGTGCTGTATATCGGGTTTGTGATAGGGAACAGCGATCAGGAGATCGTCCAACCCTTCGCGCAGAATATCAAAACCAAGCGACAGAAATATATTTTTAACCGCCACAGAATGATAATTCTTTCCGCTGAGCTTTTTGAGATAGTGATATTTTAGCAGGATCTGCGTTTTCGGAATCGGATCGGGATACAGATCCACTACAGGTGAGGTGATTTTACCATTGGCCAGCTCGCGGATCAGGCTGGCTGCCCTTTTCAGGGCGGTTACTGTTCCGGATATATCCATTCCTTTTTCAAAATGTATGGCGGCATCCGTACGCAGGCCATGACGAAAAGAAGTTCTCCGGATAGCAGAGGGATTGAACCAGGCCGACTCCAAAAATAAATCCGTGCTCGTATTTTTGATCCCGCTGTTTAATCCACCGAATACACCCGCAATACAAAGCGGGCCCTCAGCGTCACAGATCATCAGGTCCCCGGCGTCCAGTTTTCTTTCTTTTTCATCCAGCGTAATAAAACTCGTTCCCTGTGGAAGATTTTTTACGATGATTTTATTTCCTTTTATTTCTTTGGCATCGTAGGCATGCAGCGGCTGACCGGTTTCCTGCAATACAAAATTGGTGATGTCCACTACATTATTGATGGGCCGGATGCCGATGGATTTTAATTTATCCTGCATCCATTTCGGAGACTCCGCAATTCGGATACCGGTCATGGTTATGCCGGAATACCGGCCGCAGTCCTTGCGGTTTTCCAACTCCACTTTTATTTCCAGACCCCGGGTATCCGTCACGGGTGCCGGAACCGCGGGCAATTTGACCCGGTAGTCTTTTTTATCCTGGTGCGATAAAAAGGCGCAGACATCACGGGCCACTCCCATATGGCTCATCGCATCCATATGATTGGGGGTAAGACCGATTTCAAATATAAAATCCGTATAGGGCTTGAAGTAATCTGCAACGGCCATCCCCGGCCGAAGATTTTTGGGTAATACCAGGATGCCTGCGTGATCCTTGCCGAGACCGATTTCGTCTTCGGCACAGATCATACCCTGGCTCTCGACGCCGCGGATTTTTGCGGATTTGATTTGAAATGGCTCGCCGGATTCGGGGTGAATAGTGGTGCCCATCAACGCAACCACTACTTTCTGACCGGCGGCGACGTTGGTGGCGCCGCAAACGATTTGTAAATTTTCTGCGGAGCCAATATTTACCCTTGTTAATTTCAACTTATCCGCATTGGGATGGGGTTCGGCTGAAATCACTTCTCCCACAACCAGGCCTTCGAGTCCGCCCGGGATGGTGGAATACGGATGCATGGATTCTACTTCAAGACCAACAGAAGTCAGTATCCGCGAAACCTGTTCGGGACCAGGCTTGTGTAAAATGTTGTCCGGTAAATAGTCGCAAAGCCAGTTATAGCTGATCGTCATGTAATGCAAATCTTGAGCGGTAAAGATAGTTTTTAAGCCTAAAGCTTAAAGCCTAAAACTTCTTTTTGGATTCGGGCGTACAATTGGTTCTTTTTTATAATTAATAATAATTAAAATTCCAGGTTTTTGGCTTTACGCTTTGGGCTTTAGGCTTAAAAAGGTTTTTGGCTTTACGCTTTGGGCTTTGGGCTTAAAAAGGTTTTTGGCTTTACGCTTTCAGCTTTCGGCGTATAAGTGGCAGGATTTTAGATCAGAAAGACTATAATTTATTGTTAATCGTTTACTAATGACTATACTTTCGAACGTTATTCCTCTCCAAGAAGTCGATTAACCAATGAAAATTAAACACATGAAAAACGTATACTTCTTATTAATGGCCGGTTTATTTATCGCATCCTGCGGACCGACAACCGTAATTCAATCAGATTCTTATCAGTCCGCCCCGGTGGGGGACGTTTCCTACCAGTCGTTTTACGACCAGTTGTCTCCTTATGGAAACTGGGTCAACTATCCAGGTTATGGGTATGTCTGGATGCCAAATGCGGGACCGGATTTCAAACCGTATTCTACCAATGGTAACTGGATTTATACAGATGCCGGATGGACCTGGGCATCCAATTACAGCTGGGGTTGGGCGCCGTTTCACTATGGGCGCTGGTTCTATGAAAACGGCTATGGCTGGATGTGGGTTCCCGGAAATGAATGGGCTCCTGCCTGGGTCAGCTGGCGGGGAAGCGGAGACTATTATGGATGGGCACCACTGGGCCCGCAGGTTTCCGTAGATATTGCCCTGAACAGTTATAACCCGCCGGTGAACTATTGGAATTTTGTACCCCGTCAGTATATCGGGAATCCCGGTTGGCATAATTACTACGTGAATGAAAGCCGTAATGTAACCATCATCAACAATACAACGATCATCAATAACTATAGCGGTACAAACCGCAGCCAGTACGCGTATGCGCCCGGACCGGATCCTGTTGAAGTCAGAAGAGTAAGCGGAAATAATTTTGCTACGGTTCAATTAAGACAGGCGAATGCACCCGGGGAAAGAGTTTCCGGGTCACAGTATATGATTTATCATCCACGTGTAAGCGCTAATACGCCAGCCGCACGCGGAGACGCTCCCGGAAGGCCGTCCACTCCGGCCCCGGCCCGGTCTGAGTCATTTAATAATGTGCGTCCCTCTACACAATATCCGGCGAATAGTCAGCCAAATAGCAGACCCGGGGAGCAAAATCCCGGATATAATCAACCCAATAATAATCCGCATCCGCCTGCAAATAATCCGCAGCCACCGGTAAATAATCCAAGACCCGCCGCACAGAATCCCGGATACAATCCGCCTGCAAATAATGGGCAGCCAGCGGTAAATAATCCAAGACCCGCCGCACAGAATCCCGGATACAATCCGCCTGCAAACAATACGCAACCACCGGCAAATAATCCAAGACCCGCCGCGCAGAATCCCGGATACAATCCGCCTGCAAACAATGGGCAGCCGGCGGTAAATAATCCAAGACCCACTGCACATAATCCCGGAAACAATCCACCCGTAAATAATGGGCAGCCAGCGGCAAATAATCCCAGACCTACCAACCAGAACCCGAATACGAATGCCTCATCAGGCAGACAGAATGATTCCCGGGTCAACCAGAATAATCAACACCAGCCGGGAACACATCCGGCCCAGCCCCGGTCCGTAACACAGCCATTGCCGGTAAATCATACCCCCGTCGCAGGTCATCCTTCACCCAATCAAAATCCAAACGCCGCGCACCCGGTTCAAAGGACACCAACCCAGGATAGTAAGCCTGCGCAAAAGCCCACGGAAAAGCCAAAACCGCGGGAGGCCGACAATAACTGATAAAATGCGGAGACTATAAAAATTATATCTTCCCTCCGTTCAACCGGGGGGATTTTTTTATTTATTGTTAATGTTCTCTTTTTTACTTAACAAAATATTTATGGATAATTCTTTGTACACAAGAAGTGTGTATTTCCTTTCGAAGAAAGCGAAAAACTTTTTTAAATTGTGGATAGATCTTCTGCATTGGTGCATAACCCCCAAAACCTGTTTATAAGTTTGTGCAGGGACTCTGAATAAAATAAAAAAAAGAAAACATATTTTACCCAAATGATTGGTCTTTATATTCGCCCTCCCGATATCGTTTGGTAACATTAAGGTAATAGTCGCATAACAAATTCAACCGGATACATGGAGCTAACCAATTTGAACAAGGACCGTAAACAGAGACGTAAATCGCCGATCGATATCAGCACGATGATGTATGGCAAAGTGCCGCCCCAGGCCCGTGAACTGGAAGAGGCGGTGTTGGGCGCCGTTATGCTGGAGAAAATGGCTTTTGATACGGTCGTGGAAATCCTGAAGCCGGAATGTTTTTACGTGGAGAGCCATCAGCGCATTTTTCAGGCCATGCAATCCCTGGCACAAAAAAGCCAGCCGATCGACATGCTGACGGTCGTGGAAGAACTCCGCTTCCGGGAGGAGCTGGAGATGACCGGCGGACCTTATTACATCACCCGCCTGACAAATGCCGTTGTTTCCGCGGCCAATATCGACGCCCATGCGCGCATCATTCTACAAAAATTCATACAACGGGAGCTGATACGCATATCCGGGGAAATTATCAGCGATTCGTACGAGGACAGTACCGATGTTTTTGATCTGCTCGATGATGCCGAATCCAAACTTTTTGAGATCACCAATAATCACCTGCGGAAGAATTTTGACAGTATGGATACCGTGCTGGTGAAAACCATTCAGCGCATCGAGGATCTTCGTCATAAAAATGATGATATCTCCGGCGTGCCGTCAGGATTCAAGTCGCTCGACCGCATTACCTATGGATGGCAACCCACCGATCTGATCATCCTGGCCGCACGTCCTTCTGTTGGTAAAACGGCCTTTGCCCTGAACCTGGCACGGAATGCGGCGCTGCATCCAACCAAATCGATCCCCGTTGCTTTCTTCAGTCTGGAAATGAGCGCCAGCCAGCTGGTTCAGCGTATCCTGTCTGCGGAAAGTGAAATCTGGCTCGAGAAAATTTCTCGTGGCAAACTGGAAGAGCACGAAATGAAACAACTCTATGCCAAAGGCATTCAGCGCCTATCCCAGGCGCCGATTTTTATTGATGATTCGGCTGCACTGAATATTTTTGAATTACGCGCCAAGTGCAGAAGGCTGAAAAATAAACACAATGTCGGTCTCATCATCATCGACTATCTGCAATTGATGAGCGGAACCGGGGACAACAGAAACGGGAACCGGGAACAGGAAATCAGTAAAATTTCCCGCGACCTGAAAGGACTTGCCAAAGAATTGCAGGTACCCATCATCGCACTCTCTCAGTTGAGCCGTGAAGTGGAAAAAAGAAAAGAAGGAAATAAAATGCCACAGCTGAGTGATCTGCGCGAATCGGGCGCCATTGAACAGGACGCCGACATGGTTATGTTTTTATACCGTCCCGAATACTACGACATCACCGCCAATGAGTTTGGCGAAAGTAACAAGGGGGAAACCCATGTACGCATTGCCAAACACAGGAACGGCTCCCTGGAAACTATCAAACTCCGCGCCCTGCTGCATATCCAGAAATTTGTAGATGATGAGGGAACGGATTTCACCGGACTGCCTCCGGGGGGCAACTGGAAACCCGTTCCACCTGATGAACAGAGTGGCCCCAAGCTTTATATCCAGGCTGGCAGTAAGATGAACGACATTCCGTTTAATGACGAGGATCCGTTCTAAAATACCTGTCTGCCTGTTATCTTCATACGGATGCCAAGTCCTTATTTTTATTTCGCAACGCTAAAAAAACAGACGGATTCGATTACCCTGGATGAAAAGTCATCCCGCCATATCGTACAGGTTCTGCGTATGCAGACAGGGGAAGAATTGCGGTTAACCGACGGTCAGGGATTATCCGTTGTTGCCACGATCCGCGAAGCGAATAAAAAACGTTGTCTGGTAAATATTATTGAAAAAAAAATACAGGAACCTGCCCGGCGCAAAGTGCAAATCGGGCTCTCCTTATTGAAGAATGCGAGCCGCTTCGAATGGTTTCTTGAAAAAGCAACCGAACTCGGCATAACGGAAATTATATCCCTGAAATGTACACGCACGGAAAAACAACAGTTCCGAAAAGAACGGATGCAGGGCATTCTGGAAAGTGCGTTGATTCAATCGCAGCAGGTCTGGATGCCGTTTTTACATGAACCGCAGGATTTCGGAACCTGGGTGGATCAGGCGAAGGCAGATCAGAAATTTATCGCGCACTGCGGCCAGGGATCAAAAAAGAGCTTGGGTGAATTGATCGACAAAAGACTTTCATCACAGCTTATTTTGATCGGACCGGAGGGAGACTTTACGGATGAAGAAATTAAACTTTCTTTAGAAAATGGTTTTATTGCGGTGGAGCTGGGAGATAACCGCCTGCGCTCGGAAACCGCTGCAATAGTGGCGGCCGTACTCTTAAAAGCTTAAAGCGTAAAGCACAAAGCTTAAAACTTCTTTTTAGATTCAAGCACATTATTAATTTCTCCTTTCAATATTTCATAATCAGCAAAAAGTTTTAGGCTTTAAGATTTGGGCTTTAGGCTTTCAAAAGGTTTTAGGCTTTAAGCTTTAAGCTTTAGGCTTGACGGAGATTTTTTAAAATCAAATTAGCCCCTTCAATATTTTTTTTATGAGACCGGGTCCTTCATAAATAAAACCCGTCCAGATCTGAACCAGTCCGGCTCCGGATTGAAATTTTTCATTTGCATCGGCGGCTGAAAAAATACCCCCTGAACCCATCACGGGAATACGATGATTGGTTTTTTGGGTGATGTACCGAATGAGTTCCGTTGATTTTTTTTGCAGGGGTTTTCCACTGAGTCCGCCATTGCCAATCCGGGTCAGTTCTTTCGCAGAATGCAGAAGACCCTCGCGTGACACACTGGTATTACTGACTACGAGGCCATCCAGATTAATTTCTGTCGCCAGGTCGATCACATCATCGAGTTGGGAGAGTTCGAGGTCGGGTGCAATTTTCAGCAGAAGCGGTTTTTGTTCCCCATACTTTTTGTTCAGATCCTGCAGTCTGGCAAGGATGTTCCGGAGGGATTCTTTTTCCTGCAGTTCCCGGAGACCCGGCGTATTCGGTGAGCTGACGTTCACCACAAAATAATCTACCCAGGGGAATAATTTCTCGAAGCAGATCGCATAGTCCTGCCAGGCTTTTTCATTGGGGGTCATTTTATTTTTTCCGATGTTACCGCCAATGAGTAGCCGGCTATTTCCGGAATGAGCCGGTTTTTCTTTCCATATCTTCAGCCGGGCCGCTACCCGGTCTGCCCCGTCATTATTAAATCCCATCCGGTTGATCAGGGCCCCGTCATTTTTAAGCCGGAATAACCTGGGTTTCGGATTTCCTGTTTGGGCCAACGGGGTTACCGTTCCGATCTCGATAAAACCAAACCCCAGGGTTTCCAGACTCTGCAGATACTTTGCATTTTTGTCGAAACCCGCCGCAAGACCTACGGGATTTTTGAATGAAAGTCCTCCGAAGTTTTTTTGAAGTGAAACGTCGTTGACCGTAAAAGCCCGGCGCAACAGGTAACGGCCCGTCCCGGTCGCGGAAATACAGTTCAAAACAAACATCGAAAAATGGTGGACGGACTCGGGAGGTAGAAAGAACAGTAAATAGCGTAACCATTTATACATAAGCGCTTCAAAGATAAAACACTTTAACAGTTGGGATGAGTGGAAAACCGGATGAAGAATTTTACCTTTGATTGCGCAAGAATCATACATTTTATGCAGGAAGCTTATATCATTGCCGGATACCGGACGGCGGTAGCCAAATCGAAAAGAGGCGGTTTTCGTTTTTACAGGCCGGACGACTTGGCCATAACGGTCATTAAAGGGTTGCTCGCTTCTGTTCCCCAGCTGGATCCCAAGCAGGTGGATGACGTAATCGTGGGCAATGCCGTTCCCGAAGCGGAACAGGGCCTCCAGGTCGGCCGCATCATTGCAGCAAGGGCCGTGGGTATTGGTGTTCCGGGCATGACAGTAAACCGGTATTGTGCGAGCGGACTGGAAACTATTGCGATTGCGACGGCAAAGATCCGGAGTGGCCTGGCCGAATGTATCATCGCCGGTGGTACCGAGAGCATGACGATGGTGCCTACTTCCGGATGGAAAGTCGTCCCTGCTTTTTCGATCGCCTCCGACGACCCGGATTACTATCTGAATATGGGCCTTACGGCAGAAGCCGTTGCAAAAGAATACCAGGTCAGCCGCGAGGACCAGGATCAGTTTTCTTATCGCTCCCATATGAATGCCCTCCATGCCATTCAGGAAGGATATTTTAAGCCAGGCATTCTTCCCGTCAAGGTAGAAGAAGTGTTTCTGGATAAGGCTGGAAAAAAACAACAGCGGGATTATATTGTCGATACCGATGAGGGTCCGAGAAAAGATACATCACTGGAAGCGCTCGCGAAATTAAAACCGGTGTTTGCAATGGGGGGTTCGGTGACGGCTGGTAATTCATCCCAGACCAGCGACGGAGCCGCATTCGTAATTGTGATGGGTGAAAACTTGGTGAATAAACTGGGATTAAAACCGATTGCCAGGCTGGTCAGTTGCGCCAGCGCCGGTGTGCATCCGCGTGTCATGGGCATTGGTCCCGTGGAAGCCGTTCCGAGGGCATTGAAACAGGGGGGCATGAATCTGTCTCAGATCGATCTGATAGAATTGAATGAAGCGTTTGCGAGCCAGGCACTTGCTGTTATCCGCAAACTGGATTTCAATCCGGAAATTGTGAATGTGAACGGAGGCGCCATCGCGCTGGGACATCCGCTGGGTTGCACCGGCTGCAAGCTGACCATCCAGATTACGCATGAAATGAAAAGACAGAATAAAAAATATGGTCTCGTGACGGCCTGTGTGGGTGGGGGCCAGGGAATTGCAGGAATAATTGAGAACATTAATTGACGATGACCGCAATCGTTTATCGTATATCGTTTATCGAAGATGATAATCAATACGCGAAATTCGATACACGATTAACGATATACGAAAAAAGTTTTAGGCTTTACGCTTTGAACTTTTGGCTTTAAAAGTAATTATTTGAAACCCAACAATAACATAAGACAATATTCAGCGGCTTTTTTTCTGCTGCTTTTTTCATTTTGTGTTACGCCAAAAAGATTTTTACATGATCTGCTGGCCAACCACAAAGATGCGCAGACAACCACCAGTCTGCCTGTTGAGCAGATTGCCGCTTCCGGATTTCATTGTCATATCGATGATCTCGTGGTGGTTGCTCCATTTCTCCCTGGCATTCAGGCCGCGGAACCGCTTATATTATCATCATTACCACTAAACTTTTCGGCGCCCCTTTGCTCCTTTGATATTCCTTATCTCTCCCATACCGACGGGCGCGGACCTCCTGCTTCCTTCTGTTCTTAAACCAGGTAAATCCCATTTTATAGGCTCGCCTATTAGAAACAGAAACAGCAGAATCTATGAAGTCATTAGTACTATTAATTTTTTTCGGTTCGTATATTTTTAATTTGCCGGCACAGACCAGTCTGAAGAATAATTTTTCAGGATTCGGCGGCTCACTCTCTGGTATTGTGCTGGACAGCGCCACAGGGAAAGGCATTGCCGGCGCATCCGTTTATATCGCGGATCTCAAACTGGGTGCCCTGGCCAATGAATCGGGCAACTACCGTTTTGCCAATCTGCCTACCGGATCCTATCTCGTGGAGGCCCACGCCATCGGACATTCCGCTCAAATAAAAAATGTAACGGTCAGCGACAAAGCCGTGCTGGATTTTAACCTGAGTCTTCAGTATACGGAAGAAAGCCCCGTCGTAATTACCGGATTATCGAAAGCAACGCAGATAAAGAGAAGCCCCGTACCGATTGTGACGATGAACCACGCGGCACTCGTCACGAACCTGAGTTCGAATATCATTGACGCGATTGCCAAATTACCAGGCGTGACCGAACTGACAACGGGTCCCAATGTTTCGAAACCATTTATTCGCGGACTGGGTTATAACCGCATTCTTACTTTATATGACGGTGTACGGCAGGAAGGACAACAATGGGGAGACGAACACGGCATTGAAGTGGATCAGTATGGTGTTGACCGGGCAGAAGTAATAAAGGGCCCCGCAAGTCTGACCTACGGTTCGGATGCTTTAGCCGGTGTTGTGAACCTGATTCCCACACCGCCTGCGCCGGAAGGAAAAGTGACCGGCGATGTATTGACCGAATTTCAAAGTAATAACGGGCTTTTCGGGGGTTCGGGCATGATCGAGGGAACCAAAAATGGATTTGAATGGATGGGTCGTGTTTCTCATAAACAGGCAAGTAATTATTCTAATCCCGTGGATGGCCGCGTTTATAATACCGCATTCAATGAAAACGATGCCACGGTTTCACTCGGCCTACACCGCGCTTTCGGTTACTCACACCTGAATATGTCAATCTTTGACGATCTGCAGGAAATTCCGGATGGCAGCAGGGATTCTGCATCACGTCATTTTACCAAACAGATTACAGATGCAGATAATTTCCGGCCGGTCGTTACAGATCAGGAACTGCACAGTTATGCTATAACGCCCTTACACCAGCACGTACAGCTTTATCATATTTATTCAACCAGCAATTTTGCACTGGGAACCGGAAGGCTTACTGTTAATCTTGGATTTGAACGAAGCATACGAAGGGAATACAGCCATCCCCAGGAAGTTGATGTTCCGGGATTATATCTTCAGCTGAACTCATATGTGTATGATGTGAAATATTATTTTCCGTCATTTAATGGATGGGACTTTACAACCGGACTAAACGGTATGTACCAGCAGAATACCGTAACAAACGGAACAGAATTTGTCATCCCGTCTTTCCACCAGTTTGACATTGGTCCGTTCGCGATGGTTAAAAAAACATTTAATAAACTGGATATATCCGGTGGCATTCGTTTCGACAGCCGGTCGTTCACGAACCAGCAATTGTATACCGTCACAGATCCGGTTACCCAGTTCGACATACCGGTGTACGGGAAGGATACGGTGGGTGCTTATCCCGCTTTTCCTTTTTATCATAAAATATTTTCAGGATACTCCGGAAGTTTTGGTCTTACCTATTCTTTTTCCAATGAATGGTCCGCCAAAGCCAATATATCGAGAGGATACCGTTCACCGAATATTTCTGAAATCTCTGCCAATGGCGTACACCCCGGCACGGGCATCTACCAGGTTGGTAATCCCGACTTCAATCCGGAATTCAATTTGCAGGAAGACATAGGAGTGAATTACAATTCAAAATATGTAGTCATCAACCTAAGTGCTTTTTATAATTCGATTTCGAATTATATTTTCAATGAGAAAATATTGAATGCCGACGGAACGGATTCGCTCCGGGACAATAATAAAGTTTATCAGTTCCGGCAGGGAAAGGCTGCACTGTTTGGAGGAGAATTCAGCATTGATATTCACCCGGTACAAAACTTACATTTTGAAAACAGTGTATCGTTTGTGTATGGCAACCTGCTCTCTGCTCCGGGAAAACCGGTGACGGACTCTACGCGATATCTGCCGAATATTCCTCCGGTACACGGGATTTCAGAATTGCAATATGATTTCAAAAACAAAAACCTCCATTTAATAAATGGTTTTATAAAAGTGGCCGCTGCCATTTCAGCTCCTCAAAACCGGGCTTATCTGGCAGACAATACAGAAACGCCGACGCCCGGGTACACCCTGTTCAACGCGGGCGTGGGAGCGGGGTTCACGAATAAGCAGGACAAACTCATATGCAGTATTTACCTGCTTGCCGACAATATATTCAACGTTGTTTATCAGGATCATCTGAGCCGGCTGAAATATTTCGAGCCCTACCCCACGGATCCACGGCCCTATCACGGGATTTATAATATGGGTAGAAATATCAGCGTGAAGTTGGATTTTCCCTTCTAAGCCTAAAGCCCAAAGCGTAAAGCCTAAAACTGCTTTTTAGATTCAAGCATGCCAAATAGTTTTCGGCGTAAAAAGGTTTTAGGCTTTACGCTTTGGACTTATTATTGTTTTGAGCTTTAAGCTTTAAACCCTTTTTTTCTATTGGTTTTTCCGAATTGATTTAATCAGGCCGATTAAAATTGCTTTTATGTTATTTATTTCTATGTTTAATATTTTAAACTGATCTGAATCCAAATAGGATAAGTCCTTTGCAAGTAAACAACAATATTCTACTTCCAATATTGATCCAAATGATATATCCAGGAAATGCGCAAAATCTTTTTCTGAGTTCCTTCCGCTCCCCTCAACTATGTTAAATGGAACCGAATAAGCAGCCCGTTTTAACTGTTTTGTCAGTTCAAATCGTTCGCCGATTGGTAGAACAGGTACAATGTCCTTGTAAATGAACTGGACCAGTTCATGTGATTTGATCCATACTTTGTAGTTATTGTAGTTTCTCATAGTCTCACAAAAGAATATTCAAAAAATGAATAATCAAAAGTGAAATGCTCCAATACTTTTGAGGAAATAACCCCCTTCTAAGCCTGAAGCTTAAAGTCCAAAACCAATACAAGCCCAAAACTTAAAGTCTAAAACTATTTGGCATGCTTGAATCTAAAAAGCAGTTTTAAGCTTTACGCTTTATGTTTTAGGCTTTAAGCTTTCGCTTTAGGCTTAAAAGAGGGTGGGCCCATCTTGTGACGCAGGTTTTTTACCTAGATGCTGATAGGCTTTGGGAGTGGCTTCTCTTCCGCGCGGTGTGCGCATGAGAAATCCTTCCTGGATAAGGAAAGGCTCGTATACATCTTCAATGGTACCGGCTTCTTCACCCACTGCGGTTGAAATCGTATTGAGCCCCACCGGGCCACCTTTGAATTTTTCTATGATGGTGGAAAGAATGCGGTTATCCATTTCATCCAGTCCGTGTTCGTCCACATGCAAAGCTCGCAGCGCGTGTTTGGTTATACCCATATCGATGACTCCGTTGCCCAGCACCTGGGCAAAATCGCGCACCCTTCTCAGCAAACCATTTGCGATACGGGGTGTTCCGCGACTACGACGGGAAATTTCTTCAGAAGCATCTGATGTAATTTTCGTATTCAGAATGGTTGCTGACCGCAGAATTATTTTCTGGAGCGTGGCGTGGTCATAATATTCGAGCCTTGATTTAATACCGAACCTGGATAACAAGGGCGCTGTCAACAAACCACTTCGCGTAGTAGCGCCTATTAATGTAAACGGGTTCAGGCTAAGTTGAATGCTGCGTGCATTGGGACCTGTATCAATCATGATGTCCAGCCGGTAATCTTCCATCGCGGAATAGAGGTATTCTTCCACGACCGTACTGAGCCGGTGAATTTCATCTATAAACAAAACGTCATTGGGTTCCAGGTTGGTGAGCAGACCGGCCAGGTCGCCGGGTTTTTCGATAACAGGACCGGAGGTTTCCTTTATGCTAACACCGAGTTCATTCGCTACGATCCGGCTCAGGGTGGTCTTTCCCAAACCTGGGGGACCATGAAAAAGGATATGGTCAAGCGCCTCACCTCTTTGTTTTGCGGCTTTAATAAATATCAACAGGTTTTCAATGAGTTGTGGCTGACCTGAGAAATCGCGTATAACCGCGGGCCTGATACTGTTCTCAAATTCTTTATCGGGTGTTCCGGCAGCCGACGATGATGCCTGCAGGTTTGGATTTGCCATGAGTAAAAATAAAGAATATGACTGTAATCGTGCTTTTTCGATTTAATAAATCCCTTTGGCATTCGAATTGATGCTTCATCAAAAATAGTCTTCATGAAAATAGGAATCATCGGATCAGGCATAGTTGCGCAAACCCTGGGAAAGGCATTTATTACTGAAGGAAATGAAGTGATGCTGGGAAGCCGGGATCCACTAAAAGACGTTCTTAAAAAATGGAAGGCGGAAAACCAGACTGGAAAAACCGGCAGTTTTGCAGACGCAGCCGCATTTGGTGAAATGCTGGTGCTGGCTACTGCCGGCCATGGAGCCATGCAGGCGATTCAGGCCAGCGGATTAAAAAACCTGGAGGGCAAGACCATCATAGATGTTACCAATCCCATTGCGGCAGCACCACCCGAAAAAGCCGTATTGAAATTTAGTACCACATTGGAACTATCCCTCATGGAACAATTGCAGAAACTCGTTCCGAAAGCAAAATTTGTAAAAGCCTTCAACAGCGTGGGTAATGCCCAGATGTACAAACCCTCATATAAAGAAGGTAAACCGTCGATGTTTATTTGTGGCAATGATGAATCGGCCAAGAAACAGGTAACCGCGATCCTCGATCAATTTGGATGGGAAACAGAAGACATGGGATTTGCTGAATCCGCCCGCGCCATCGAACCGCTCTGCATACTCTGGTGTATACCCGGATTCCTGAGAAACCAGTGGACGCACGCATTTAAATTATTGAAGTAAACTTCTCCAGCGTGTCTCCCGCTGAGAAATTATTCTTTTTACTGAAGTACATGTCTCCCGTATGTTGCCCGGGTAATTATTTTTCTGATTGTATAAAATCGGCGAGCAGTTTCATGCGGAAATACAGATTACTCATCATAAGTGAAATATTATTACGGACATCTTTTACCGAATCGCGGTTCATTTTTTTAATATTTTTCAGCTCGACTATTTTCTCATCAATTTTATCCACTAGTTTTTCTGACGTCCACCCCGTATATTTTTTATTTCTTTCCTCATAAATGATCGAAACATGAATGGTGCCGGGCCTGAGTTTTTTAAACGAAAAATTTTCTTTGATCGCTGCCTGGATGGCATCCCTTGACAGGAGGTCGATCATTGTATCGTAGGGTGACTGGTTGAAAAATCCATTTTTAAAAACATTCAGGTTATCACGCAGTTCGATGATGACCTGCTTTTTATATACGTCATTGGTCTTTGACTTTTTATACAAAAAAGCCAAAAGATCTTTGAGCGGGGCGAGACTGCTGTTCAACCATTCCATCTGATAAATGTAAAAATTAATGCTTCAACCCGTTAAAATCGAACTTCGGGAGAAGCCAGCACCTAATTTACTAAATAATTTAGTATAAAACACTCTTTTTGGGGACCATTTTTACTCTTGCAAATCAGAATATTATATGAATGAAACTCGAAAATCTCCATAAAGTCTACTTAATTAATAGAGAATCAATATATTTGTAATCTTCCGTTTGATTTTTTCTAATAATTAAATTGTTTTACAATGAGTCTACGTTTAGGGGATACCGCTCCCAACTTCAAGGCCAAAACATCTGTTGGCGAAATTGACTTTTACGATTTTCTTGGAAATTCCTGGGGCATTTTGTTTTCACATCCCGCCGACTATACTCCTGTCTGTACAACCGAACTGGGAAAGACCGCTGCACTGAAGGACGAATTTGCCAAGCGCAACGTAAAAGTGCTGGCGCTGAGTGTGGATACGCTGGACCGTCACCAGGGGTGGATCAACGACATCAATGAAACACAACACGTGAATGTTGATTTTCCCATCATTTCTGATGACGACAGAAAAGTAAGCACATTGTATGATTTCATTCATCCGAATGCGTCAGCAACGGCCACCGTTCGTTCACTGGTTGTGATCGGCCCGGATAAACTGGTCAAACTGATCATCACTTATCCGGCTTCTACGGGAAGAAATTTTCAGGAAGTATTGCGGGTAGTGGATTCCCTGCAACTTACGGCAAATCACAGCGTGGCTACTGGAGCGGACTGGAAAGAAGGAGAGGACGTAATTGTCGTTCCGGCCATCTCAACAGAAGACGCGATCAAAAAATTTCCAAAGGGCGTAAAGGTTGTAAAGCCTTACCTCAGGTACACACCACAGCCAAATAAATAATAAGTTCGATTACCATTACTTATCAGGCGCTCTGTAACCGGAGTGCCTTTTTTTGTTTGCGGTTGGCGGTATACGGTTGGCAGTTGGCAGTTGGCAGTTGGCAGTTGGCGGTTTGTCCGTCGAAGGCGGGATGAGCTTGTTTCGTGAATCGTATATCGTGTATCGTATATCGTGTATCGTGTATCGTATATCGTATATCGTGTATCGTATATCCCGAATCGTGAATCATAATCGGCGAAAATTTATCGATATACGATATACGATCGACGAAAGAAATTTTAGGCTTTAAGCTTTGAGCTTAAAAAGGTTTTAAGCTTCGGGCTTGTAAAGGCTTTAAGCTTTGAGCTTTAGGCTTTCGGCTTTAGAAGGCTTTTTCTCATCTGGCTCAATAATGCTCTCAGGTCTTTGGGCATTTCCGCTTCCAGCGTGAATAATTTTCCGTGCTGATCTGTAAAAGAAAGTCTGCCTGCGTGCAGGGCCAGGCGGCTGAGTATAGGTTTCTCTTCATCAAATCCGGAATGGTTATAATTTTTTTTGAGAGAAGAAACAAAAACCGGTTTGCCGTCACCATATAACGGATCGCATAAAATTGGATGACCCGTCTCTTTCATATGCACGCGGATCTGGTGGGTACGTCCGGTAAAGAGATCGAATTTTATAAAAGCATATTTCCCGAAGTCTTCCAGCAATTCATACCCGGTAGAAGCAGCCTTCCCTTTCCGGTGAACGACCATCGAACCATTTTTTGCAGGATGTTCGAGAATGGGAAGTTCAACGATTCCGGATGGGGAAGCCGGAACGCCCCAAACAATTCCGAAATAAATTTTTTCTACTTTACGTTCCTGAAAAATGACAGATAAGTATTGGTGTGCTACAGCCGTTTTGGCAAAGAGGATCACGCCGCTGGTTTCCCTGTCGAGGCGGTGCACGGTAAAAATCTCCTGATATTTTTCGGCGAGTATATCTTTGAGAGAGGGGGCCGACTGCATCCGGTCCGGCACGCTTAGCAATCCCGCAGGTTTGTTGAGCGCAATGAATTCGTCGTTTTCAAAAACTATTTCAGGAAGTTTCATTATTTAGATGACAGATGATGTTTATCGTGAATCGTTTATCGTTAATCGCGGATCGATAAACGATAAACGATATACGGAAAAAGTTTTAGGCCTGCCTGCTGGCAGGCAGGCTTTGCGCTTAAAAAGGGTTTAGGCTTTGCGCTTTAAGCTTTGGGCTTAAAAGGGCTTTAGGCTTTGCGCTTTAAGCTTTAGGCTTAAAAGGGGCTTAAGATTTAAGGTATTTTAATGCACGGATTTCTTTTTCAGTGAGAAAACGCCAGTTACCTCTTTGGACATTTTTTTTTGTCAGCCCGGCATACATCACCCGGTCAAGGGTTTTGACGTCGTATCCGAGCGCGGCAAAAATCCGTCGAACGATTCTGTTTTTTCCACTGTGAATCTCCAGCCCGATCTGGGTTTTATCCTTGGGATCGGCGTAGGCCATTTCATCTACCCGCGCCAAACCATCTTCCAGTTCTACCCCACCGATGATCTTTTCAAAATGCTGTTTGGTCAACGGTTTGTCGAGACCCACATGATAGACTTTCTTCATTTCATTTTTCGGATGGGATAGTTTTTGTGCAAGGTCCCCATCGTTCGTAAAAAGCAAAACGCCAGACGTGTTCCGGTCCAAACGGCCGATCGGATAAACCCGTTCTTCAGTGGCTTTGCTGATCAGTTGCTGAACCGTTTTTCTTCCCTGTGGATCGGTGGTTGTGGTCAGAAAATCTTTGGGTTTATTCAGCAGGATATAAACAAAATGACTGGACACTGTAACTTTTTTGCCGGCCACTTTCACGGTATCGGTATACAAAACTTTCGTTCCCGGATCGGTTACGACTGATCCATTCACGGTCACTTTGCCTTCTTTCACGAGAGTTGCCGCGGCGCGACGGGAACTCACGCCGGCATGAGCCACATATTTATTCAGTGGAATGGTAGTACCTGGTGTCCGTTCTGTTGTTTTATGTTCCCTGGCAGTTTTATCCGAAGAAGCAGGAATGCCTGTGGCACGGGGTTGGGTAGTGGCAGTAATAGCCCGCTTATTTCTTTTATCTTCAAAGTGCCGGTCAACGGCTTCCCTGCGCTCTTTCTTTATGAGTTTTTTTTCCTGACGGATTTCTTCTTTTACGGCACCCGTGCTCTTGCGATTAAAGAATTTGTTGAAATTATCTGTTTTGCGTTTCATGGCAGTTGGGGTGTGGCGTTTTTATTGGCCAGCTGTCCACAGGCTGCATCAATATCCTTACCCCGGCTCCTTCGAAGTCTTGCATTGACTTTATTTTTCTCCAGGTGTTTCATAAAAATGTTCACAACAGATTCCTCCGGTTTGGAGAAGACGGCATTTTCGATTGGATTGTATTCGATGATATTCACCAGATCGGCGGGAACCTGGCGATATATTTTTATCAGTTCATCAGCGTCTTTGAGACTGTCGTTGAAATCCTGGAAAAGTATGTATTCAAAAGTAATTTGGTTACCGGTTTGTTTATAGAAGTAATTCAGGGCATCGATCAGCGAACGGATATTATTTGTGTCATTGATGGGCATGATTTCATGCCTCTTGGCATCGTTGGCCGCGTGCAGGGAAAGCGCCAGTTTGAATTTCACTTTATCGTCACCGAGCTGGCGGATCATTTTTGCCACACCGGCTGTGGACACAGTAACACGACGCGGACTCATGCCCAAACCTTCAGCCGAACTGATTTTATCGATCGCCTTTAGCACGTTCTTATAATTGAGCAGGGGTTCGCCCATCCCCATAAAGACGATATTGCTGAGTTTTTTATCGAAGGTTTTTTCTGCCTGTTGATTGATCATGACCACCTGGTCGTAGATCTCATCGAAATCGAGATTTCTTTCCCTGTCCATATAACCGGTCGCACAAAACTTACAAGTCAGGGAACATCCGATCTGTGAAGAAACGCAGGCCGTTCTGCGCTCATCGGTTGGTATCAATACGCCTTCCACAAAGTGATTGTCAAAGGTTTTAAACCGTGTTTTAACCGTTCCATCGATACTGTGTTGTGTGGTATCAATGCGGAGAGATGGAAAGGAAAAATCTTTAGCGAGTCTGGCGCGCAGTTCCTTGCTCAGGTTGGTCATATCCTCAAACTGGAAAGCGTGTTTCTGCCAGATCCATTCATATACCTGTCCGGCCCTGAATTTCGGTTCACCCAAATCCTCAAAATACTCTGATATCTCGCTCCTGGTAAGGCTGCGGATATTTGTCTTTTCTTTTTTCATGAAGGGGCAAAGATACTAAGCAAGTGTGATAAGTATGGGAGTATGGGAGTATGTGGCTACGCCCTAAGTTTTAGGCTTTAGGCTTTACGCTTTGGGCTTTAAGCGGCGTTAAGCGTTACGCGTTAAGCGTTAGGCGTTACGCGTTATGCGTAACTTTGCGCTCATTATCAGAATACATGAAGAATGTTTACGTAATAGATGCGGTGCGGACGCCAATCGGGAAGTATGGAGGCGCACTGGCTGCCGTCCGGCCGGATGATCTGCTGGCTTATGTGATCCGCGCCCTGCTTGTCCGCAACGAGAACATCGATCCCGAAGCCATAGAAGACGTGATTGCCGGCGACGCGAACCAGGCCGGCGAGGACAACCGGAATGTTGCGCGGATGGCGGCCCTGATGGCCGGATTACCCGTTTCCGTAGCTGGTAATACGGTGAACAGGCTTTGCGCTTCGGGTTTACAGGCCGTCATGGATGCTTCCCGGGCCATTATGTGCGGAGAGGGGGATCTTTATATCGCCGGCGGGGTGGAAAGTATGTCCCGCGCCCCATTTGTCATGGCCAAGCCGACTTCGGCCTATAGCCGCAAGCTCGAAATGGTGGATACGACGATCGGATGGCGCTTTCCGAATAAAAGGCTCACAGATCAGTATTATCCTTATTCCATGGGCGAAACAGCAGAGAACGTCGCCCAGAGATGGAAAATTTCCCGCACGGCCCAGGATGAATTTGCTCTGGAATCCCAATTAAAATATTTCGCGGCCCTGACCGCAGAGAGGTGGAACGATGAAATAGTAGCTGTGGAACTCGTGCAGGATCAACTCGTTACCTGGTTTACCCGGGACGAGCATCCGAGAGAGAGTTCGCTGGAGAAACTATCCCGCCTTAAACCTGCTTTTTTAAAAGACGGAACCGTGACGGCGGGAAACTCAGCCGGGCTCAACGACGGGGCGGCCGCGATCCTGCTGGCCAGCGAGGAAGCCGTAAAAAATTATAATCTGCAACCCCTGGCGAGGGTCGTTTCTATGGGTGTCGCCGGAGTGGATCCCGCCATCATGGGGCTGGGTCCCGTTCCCGCTTCACAAAAAGCGTTGTACCGTGCCGGCCTGACGGTCGATAACATGGACCTGATCGAACTCAATGAGGCTTTTGCTTCCCAGGCCATCGCCTGCATTCACGATCTCGGACTTGACCTTCAGAAAATTAACGTGAATGGTGGGGCAATTGCCCTGGGTCATCCGCTTGGTTGCAGTGGCGTACGCATTTCGACCACGCTTTTACACGAAATGAAAAGACAGGGTTCCCGCTACGGGCTCGCGACGATGTGCGTCGGCGTGGGACAGGGCGCCGCGGTCGTTTATGAGGCTGTTGGACTTTGAACGTGTATCGTATATCGTGAATCGTGTATCGTATATCGGGGATGGCTCATCGATAAACGATTTACGATAAACGATAAACGGAAAAAAGTTTTAGGCTTTACGCTTTTGGCTTTACGCTTAAAAAGGCGTTAAGCGTTAAAACGAGTTCTTCAAATTTTACTTCGGTTTGTACACCCGAATTTAAATCTTTGACTTTAGCTGTACCAGAGCCAAGTTCATCTGGGCCGATGATCACGACGAGGGGAATATTTTTTTTCTCCGCATATTTAAACTGCTTATCAAATTTTGCCTGCTCGTGATATAATTCACAACGCAAACCTTCTCTCCGCAAATCCTGCATCAGCTCAAAACCTTTCAGCGATGCCTCTTCTCCCAGATTAAAAAACAGAACCTGCGCCGAGCGCTGAACCGTAGGTGGAAAAAGTTTTGATTCGTCCATCACATCATAAATCCGGTCCACTCCAAATGAAATCCCGACACCTGGTATTCCCGGCAGACCAAAAAGCCCCGTGAGATCATCGTACCTACCTCCGCCCCCGATACTTCCGATGCTCACGTTTTTTGCCCGCACTTCAAAAATGATCCCCGTATAATAATTCAGGCCGCGCGCGAGGGGAAAATCGAGTATAACATTATTATTAAAAGCATTCGGGGAACCCCTTTTGACATCCCGGGATTCTTTTCCGAAAAATTTCAAAATATATTGAAGGTCCTCCATACCGGCCTTCGTCAGTTCATTGGGAACAAGGGCAGTCAGCTGATTTATTTTTTCAGAATTGCTGCCATTTATTTCCAGGTATTGTTCAACCGTTTTGATCTGTGATACAGTCAGATTTTTTTCGCCGAGTTCTTCCTTTACCTTTTCCATCCCGATTTTATCCAGCTTATCAATGGCAGTGGTAATGGTCGTTGTTTGTCCGGCGCCTCCACAGCGTTCTGCGAGGCCCGCCAGGATTTTTCTGTGGTTGATGCGAACCTCAACGTCAACGCCAAGTTTCTCAAAAACGGTCAGGTAGATTTGGGTGAGTTCAACCTCATTCATCAGGGAACGGCTCCCGACCACGTCCGCGTCGCACTGATAAAATTCGCGGTATCGGCCTTTTTGCGGCCGGTCGGCCCGCCATACCGGTTGCAACTGGTACCGCCGGAAAGGAAAACTGATTTCATGCTGGTGCATGGCCACATATCGCGCAAAGGGAATCGTCAGGTCGTACCGGAGGGCCCGTTCGGTAATCGCCTTTTCATTTTTTCCTGAGAGAATATTTTCAAATGCTGACCGGGCCGTTTCCTTTTTAGAAATATGGTCGAGTCCGTTATTGAGGATCTTGAATATCAGTTTATCGCCTTCTTCACCATATTTCCCGAGGAGGGTTTCCAGGTTTTCCATGGCCGGTGTCTCAAGCGGTTCATAGCCATAAAGCTCAAAAACAGAACGGATGGTATCAAAGATAAAATTGCGCTTATAGACGGTTTCCGCCCCGAAGTCCCGCGTCCCCTGAGGTAATCCGGGTTTGCTCATGATCAGGCAGTTTTAAGGTATCCGTATTTTTCAACAATCTTTTCGCAGGCTTTATCTATCATTTGATATACTTCATGGTAGCCGGTTTCCTCGCCAGACCAGGGATCGGGGACGTCCATGTTTTCGCCGGGATACAGCTCATTCAGCAGGAGGTCCGTTTTTTCGGGATCGAATTTTTTCCTGGCAATCATTTTCATGCCGGCCAGTATGTCGGAAGACATCGCATAAATTTTGTCGAATCGGTCGAAGTCGGCTGCCACGAAAGCGCGGGCACACTGATTACTGATATCCAGTGAATTCAGCCTGGCCACTTTTTGTGAAAGGGGGTGGGGCGCTTCTCCGATATGATAATTGTTGTTGGTTCCGGCACTGTCCACCTCCCAGGGAAGACCCAGTTTTCTTGCTTTTGATTCCAGAATTCCTTCGGCCAAAGGGCTGCGACAAATATTACCGAGACAAACCATTAAAATTTTCATGCCTGCAAAAGTAATTGTTAATTGTTAATTGTTAATTGTCAACGTTAAATTCCACGGTTAGCCATAACTATCAACCAAAATTGTCAGATTGCAAACAGTTACCGTTAACAATTAACAATTAACAATTAACCATTATTATGGATTCTTTTGACCGTTGCATCCCATGTCTACTGCGCAGGTTCTCGTTTTGATTCATTCATCTTTTAAACAGATCAAATGGAACCCCTTGCCATTCTCCAAACCGATATGCTGGATCTGCTTTTTGAAAACAGGAATAAATTGTACGGAGCTTATCCACTGAGGAAATATTATCCTCAAAGACTCTTCATTTCAATGGGCATTATTTTTTTGTTTGTCTTTATTTGTTCATTTTTTTATTTCCATTTTCAAAGCGCTCCGGTTTATACAAGGATATTCAACATGCCCGATCCGCACATTCAAACAATTGACGTTGATACAAAGGTGAAACCGGTTAAGCCACCTCCTGGAATAACCCCACCAAAACCACCGACTGCTTTTCAGCACACGACTCCGGTAATTGTAGCCGAAGCGCCAAAACCGATGGCTACCGTCGAAGACCTCCAGTCAAATGCGATCGGGGTAAAAACGCTGGCCGGGGAGCCCGAAAATGGGTTGCCACAGAATAATGAAAATGGAACCGGACAGACGGGAACGGCTGTACAAATCGGCGAACCCGACGAAAACAAGCCTGAAATTTTTGACCGGGCTCAGATCATGCCGGAATTTCCGGGAGGAATCGAAGCATTAAAGCGGTTTCTGCTGAAAAATTTACGCATGCCGGACGATAATCTCGAACCGGGAACCCAGGTGCGGGTGATGGCAAGGTTTGTGGTGGGTGCCGATGGACGAGTCCGTGACATTGAAATAACCCAACCGGCAGGTGAGGTTTTCAACAGGGAGATAAAACGTGTTATTTCGAAAATGCCGGACTGGAAACCAGGTGAGCAAAATCACCGTCGTGTGGCGGTGTATTTTAGTTTGCCGGTGAATTTTGTGGCGGCGGAATAGATAGGATGACGGCTTTGCGGTTGGCGGTTGGCGGTTGGCAGATGACGGATGACAGATGACAGATCACGGTTACCGTATGACAGATGGAGGTGAGGAAATGAAAATTACCAAGTACTTTAGGCTTTAAGCTTTACGCTTTCGGCTTAAAAAGGTTTTAGGCTTTAAGCTTTTGGCTTTAGGCTTAAGAGGGTTTTAGGCTTTAAGCTTTTGGCTTTAGGCTTAAAAAGGCTTTCGGCTTTAAGCTTAAGAAGGCGTTAGGCGTTACGCTTTAAGCGTTAAGCTTTTTCTGTATATTGCCCATCGCTTATAAACGAATGCTCATGCCCGAAGAAAAGGATCAGGACAGTCGCCACAGGGGTTACAGTTTGCGACGATCCATAATGGATTATGGCATGGGTGTGATCATTTTTTGCCTGGGTATTTTTTTCATTTTGGCGCCCCGTCTCGGTGTTACTTTTAATGTGGATGATAAATTCCGGTATCTGTTTGCAGGTCTTTGTATTCTTTACGGGCTCTTCAGGATTTACCGGGGTTATAAGAAAAACTATTTTAACTAATATTTTCAGGGGATGAACATTTTTAAAAGGTGTTTTCCATGCATCGTATTTGTCCTCGGAGGAGTCTTGTATACAGGTTGTCATTCCGGCCCCCATATTCAACAGGAAACCCCGACTTCAGGTACTATTCATATCAGCGTTGATGAGTCCTTTAAACCTGTGATCGATTCCCAACTCAAAGTATTCGAAAGTTCCTTTCCGGACGCCCATATCCTGGTGGATTATAAACCGGAAGCCGCCTGTTTAAGAGATTTAGGAAATGACAGCACCCGTTTGATCATTGTGACACGTGGGCTCACGCTTCCCGAAGAGAGATATTTCAGGGATACCATAAAGTCGCCCGCAGTTTCCGGAATTTTGGCCTATGATGCCGTTGCCCTGGTGATAAATAATCATTCCCGGGATACCGTCATAACGATGGACGATGTCCGGGCACTCCTGGAAGGCAACGATAAATTGAAAAGAGAGGCGGTGATGGATGGGGTTTCGTCGACGAGTACCGTCCGGTATGTTATGGATTCGGTATTAAGGGGCAGTCCGTTGGGAAAAAATGTGGTCGCTGCCAGGTCAACGCCTCAGGTTATTTCCTACGTGGAGGATCATGAAAATGCCGTGGGTTTTCTGGGAGTGAGCTGGATTGGGGACCAGGAAGATTCGATGGACCTCGCTTTTCTAAAAAGAGTAAAAGTAATGGCCATCCGGTGTGATCGTTGCACAGATAAACCTTACGTTTGGCCCTTTCAATATAATATCTACTATAAACAGTATCCCATGATCCGTGGATTGTATTATATTTTGAAGGAAAATTTTAGTGGGATCGGAAGCAATTTTGTAAATTTTTTACAGTATGAAAGGGGACAGCTTGTTTTCAAACGGTCATACCTTGTACCGGCGCGGATGAATTTTGATATTCGGGATGTGCAGATGGAGAAATAAACAGTTTTTAGATATATTTATACAAAAAAACGGATATTTAGAATGAGAAAACTTAGCACGGGACTGTTATTGATGTTTACCTGCATCGGCAGTACAGGTTTTGCCCAAACCTTGGAACAGGGTAAACAGTTTTTATATGATGAAAGATATGCAAGCGCGCAGGCTGCATTTGAAAAAGTCCTCGCTGCCAATCCGAACAATATTGATGCAGTTTATTGGCTGGGTCAGACGATGATCCACCGCCGGGATACCCGGGATACAGCGGGAGCAAAGGCGCTGTATCAGAAAATGCTCGCCACCAACGGAAATGCGCCTTTGTTATTGGCAGGCATAGGTCACGTGGAATTGTTATACGGTGATAAAACGGATTCCCGGCAACGGTTTGAAACGGCGATCAGTCTCACGAAAGAAAAAGACATCAACGTATTAAACGCAGTCGCCTATGCGAATATTGACGCGAAAGCGGGTGATCCCAATTATGCGATTCAGAAATTAAATATCGCCATCCAGATCAAAAGGTTCAATGATCCTGAAACTTATGTATTGTTGGGAGATGCCTACCGCAGATTGCTCGATGGAGGCAACGCGGTTTTGAATTATCAGAAGGCGCTTGGTCTGAATCCGAAACTCGCCGAAGCCCAGATGAAAATTGGGATCATCTACCTCACGCAAAACAATCGCGAGTTTTTCCTGCCCGCATTTGAATCGGCTGTTACCATGGATCCGGCCTATGCCCCGGCGTATGAACAACTTTTCCTTTACTGGTACTTGCGGGACGTTAATAAGGCAGCCGGTTACCTGGATAAATATGCCGCGAATTCTGATCAGGGCGCAGAGTTGGAATATATGAAAGCGGGGATGTTGTATGTATCCGGTAAAGTGCCGGAGGCACGGACCCGCGCCCAGCAACTCATCGCTCAATATGGAAAAAATGTGAATCCCCGCATGTATCGCCTGGTAGCATACGCTTCCGATTCATTAGGGGACTTTACCACGGCAAGAGATGCGATGGCAAGTTTCCTGGCGAGTGCAGATTCCACCACATACCTGAGTACAGATTTTGAGGAATATGCAAAGATCTACGGAAAGTTATCGGATTCTATAACCCGGAACATGGCATTTCAATACTATGCCAAGGCGATTTCCATGGATACTATTGATACAGACAAACAAAAATATGCAGCCGAAGGTTTGGAACTGGCCAAACAACTGCATAATAAGCAGGCAGCTGCCATTCTTTCCGGGGCTATGTACAATTCCCTGAAGAATCCGAATAATTCCGACCTGTTTAAATATGGAACGGCGAATTATTCAGCAGGAAATTATAAAACGGCGGATAGTATTTTCTGCGGTGTATATGAGACAAAGTATCCTACTGAAATTTTCGGGTATCTCTGGTGCGCGAGAAGCAAACAAGCCCAGGATGATAGTCTGAATTCCCAGGGACTGGCCGTAGATGCCTATACAAAACTGGCGCAGTTTGCCAGGTCCACCGCAGATTCGGCAAAATATAAGTCACAGATCGTGAGCGCTTATTTTTATCTGGCAAGTTATTATAATGATATAAAAAAGGATAAGCCGAAAGCGATTGAATATATGCAGAAAGTGCTTGAAGTAGATCCGACAAATGAGTCCGCCAGGAAAGTGGTGGATATGTTGTCCAAACCAGCCAGACAACCGGCGCAAAAGCCAAAGGGTGGCAAATAAATGAACATTAAATAATTGTTAGCCCCTGATGCGTTTCGTCAGGGGCTTTTTTATTATATGTACGTAAAGACAGATAATTCAGACAGAAAACTATCCCATGAAATCTGAAGCGCCTGTATTACTTTTGTCAATGGAATGATTCTTATGACTCCTTTTTTCCTGCAGTCGACGGATTTGGTTTCCAGAACAAGTAATTCAATTGACTATCTGCCGATTGCGATTCAATTACTCTTTGCCGGCGCCTTTGTTTTTTTAGTGCTTGGCCTTACTCATTTTCTGGGTCCCAAACGGAACACGGAAGAAAAATTAAAAAATTTCGAAAGCGGAATTGAATCCGTTGGAAATGCCAGACAGCCCATGGCCATTAAATATTTTTTAATAGCCATTTTATTTGTGCTCTTTGACGTGGAGGTGATTTTCTTCTATCCCTATGCCGTGAATTTCAAGGCGCTGGGATGGAACGGGTTTGCAGAAGTGTTACTATTTGTTGCTTTCTTCCTGGCTGGATACATATATATTATAAAGAAAGGCGCATTACAGTGGGAAGACTGACCTATTGATGAGAACCCCGGCGCTTCCACGATTGTTATGCTATTGAGCCTCCGCCAGCTGGCGGATGGCGGATATAAACTGTTTATAACATGACCAGACCAGTAAGATTTAATGTGAATACGGTGCCTGCTGATACGAAAAATCATATCAGCATGGTGGATATGCCGCCCGGGCATACTGGAGACGGATTTTTTGCCACCAAACTCAGCGATGCGGTTGGCCTGGCGAGAAAAAATTCCATGTGGCCTCTGCCCTTTGCCACTTCCTGCTGCGGAATTGAATTCATGGCCACCATGGCTTCTCATTATGACCTTGCCCGTTTCGGTGCCGAGCGCCTTGGATTCTCCCCAAGGCAGTGCGACCTGCTTATGGTCATGGGCACGATTGCAAAAAAAATGGGCCCGATTTTAAAACAGGTATACCTGCAGATGGCAGAACCCCGCTGGGTGATGGCCGTCGGCGCCTGCGCGTCTTCCGGGGGTATTTTTGATTCTTATTCTGTGTTGCAGGGAATCGACCAGATCATTCCCGTGGACGTTTATGTGCCCGGTTGTCCGCCAAGACCCGAGGGCATCCTGGACGGTTTTATGCGGATACAGGACCTAGTGGGCGAGGAATCTTTCCGGAGAAGAAATGGGGAACAGTATAAGGAGTTGATGCAGAGTTACGGAATTAAATAATTTGAAAATTTGGAAATTTGAAAATTGAAGTAATATGAAGGTAATTGATGATGTCAATCCATTTTCCCATTTTCTGATTTGCATTTCCAAATTTCCCAATCTCCAAATTTTCAAATTCTAATGGACAACGCATACGTAAAACAAAGGCTGACAGAACAATTTGGGGAACAGGTCTCGAACTTCGAGGAGCCCTACGGAATGCTCAGTTTCGAAACACCAAAAGATTTGAACCTGAAACTGCTTCAGTTTCTTTATGACGATCCGGAATTACGTTTTCAGTTTCTGACCGATCTGACAGCGGTTCATTATCCCAATCAAATGGGCCGGGAACTCGCCGTCGTATACCATCTGCATAACCTGGTTGATAATATACGTATCCGTTATAAAGTGTTTACAGATATTGCAAAGCCGGATGTTTTCACGGCTACCCAATTATATGCTTCGGCAAACTGGATGGAAAGGGAAACCTACGATTTTTATGGGATCAACTTTGTTGGGCATCCCAACCTAAAGCGGATCCTGAATGTGGATGAAATGAATTATTTTCCAATGCGTAAAGAATATCCGCTGGAAGATCAGACGAGGACCGATAAAGACGACGCAATGTTCGGACGATAATTAGAAAATTCGGGAATTCGGGAATTTGAAAATTTATTCCCGAATACCCGAATTCCCCGAATTCTCAAATTGAAGAAATGATCGAGCATCACATAAAACTTCCCGAGGGCAGTATCGAAAAGACTACGACAACGCTAAACCTGGGTCCCACCCATCCGGCGACGCATGGCGTATTCCAGAATATCCTCGAGCTCGATGGTGAACGGATTGTTTCTGCTGAACAAACAGTCGGATATATACACCGGGCTTTTGAAAAGATAGCCGAAAGAAGACCGCTCTATCAGATCACACCATTAACCGACCGTTTAAATTATTGTTCTTCGCCCATTAACAATATGGGCTGGCACCTGGTCTGTGAAAAACTGCTTCATATAAAAACACCCAAGCGCGTAGATTATTTGCGGGTCATCATCATGGAACTGGCGCGCATTTCGGATCACCTGATCTGTAATTCGGTTGTTGGTGTGGATTCCGGCGCCTATACCGGATTTCTTTACGTGATGCAGTACCGGGAACTGATTTACGAAATCTATGAAGAGATCTGTGGCTCCCGGCTCACGACAAATATGGGACGCATCGGCGGATTTGAAAGAAATTTCAATTCGGCCGTTTTCGAAAAACTGGAAAAATTTCTGAAAGAATACCCGGATGTTTTAAGAGAGTTTGAAAATCTTTTTACCCGTAACCGCATATTTATGGACCGGACCTCCGGAACCGGCGGTATCAGCGCGGAAAGAGCGTTGAATTATGGATTTACCGGACCAAACCTGCGCGCAACAGGAGTCGATTATGACGTACGCGTACATACGCCCTATTCGAGTTATGAGGACTTTGATTTTGTGATCCCTGTCGGTAAAACGGGCGATAACTACGACCGTTTCCTGGTGAGAAACCAGGAAATGTGGGAATCATTAAAAATTATCGAACAGGCCTACCGCAAAGTGCAGGAGTTCAAGGGCGCCGATGCCGAAGTATATCATGCCGACGTGCCCGAATATTTTCTTCCAAAGAAATCTGACGTATATACAAAAATGGAGGCCCTGATCTGGCATTTTAAAATTGTGATGGGAGAAACGGAAATGCCACCCGGGGAAGTATATCATAGTGTGGAAGGGGGAAACGGGGAACTGGGATTTTACCTGATCAGCGATGGCGGCCGCGCACCGTATCGTTTGCATTTCCGCCGGCCCTGTTTTATTTATTACCAGGCCTATTCTGAACTGACAAAGGGGTCCATGCTGAGTGACGCCGTGCTCACGATGAGCAGCCTGAATCTTATTGCGGGGGAGATGGATGCGTGATAAGCTTAAAGCCGAAAGCCTAAAGCCGAAAACATTGAATTAATAATTAATAATCAATAATTAATAATTGGAAAAGCCTTTAAGTACTTTATCGTTTCCGCCGGATAAATTGGCTAAAGTAAAGGAACTGATTGCACGCTACCCGGATGGTAAACAGAAGAGCGCCATCCTGCCCATCCTGCATCTGGCACAGGATCATTTTGGGGGCTGGCTGAGCACCGAGGCCATGGACTATGTTGCGGAACTACTTCATATACTACCAGTGGAAGTATATGAAGTGGCCACCTTTTATTCCATGTATAATCTGAAACCGGTTGGGAAATATATATTTGAAGTCTGCCAGACCGGTCCCTGCATGATCAATGGAAGCGATGAGATCATTCAATATATAAAAACAACACTCGGCATAAACGTCGGTGAAACCACCAGCGATGGCATGTTTACCCTGAAAACAGTAGAGTGCCTGGGTGCCTGTGGTTATGCGCCGATGATGCAGCTGGGGAAAACATACCGGGAGCACCTGACAAAAGAAAAAGTAGATTCGATCATAGCAGAATGCCGGAAAACGGCAGCGGCAAATAATTAGGACGCTGGTTTTAACTATGAAAAAGCATTGAAGCCTGGCAGCAATCATCCTGGCGGGCAGATATAATGATAAAAACGGAACGGATTTATAAAATGGATTGATTATTTTAATCGGACGCGCAATGGGTAGAAAATTATTATTGGATAAAATAGGAGTCGAGGGAATACGCACCTATGATGTGTATCGCCGGGAAGGTGGTTACCGTAGTGTGGAGAAAGCCCTTAAAGAAATGACGCCGGACCAGGTTACGGACGAAGTGAAAAAAAGCGGCCTCCGGGGCCGCGGCGGTGCCGGATTTCCAACGGGAATGAAATGGAGTTTTATCGCCAAACCAGAAGGCGTTCCCCGTCACCTGGTGTGTAACGCAGATGAAAGCGAGCCCGGAACTTTCAAGGACCGTTACCTGATGGAGTTCCTTCCTCACCTGCTCATTGAAGGATCGATCGTTTCTTCCTATGCCCTCGGAAGTCATGTCACCTATATATATGTCCGCGGCGAATACGCCTGGATCATTGATATTCTCGAAACGGCCATTAACGAAGCGAGGACCAACGGATTCCTGGGGAAAAATATTCTGGGTACCGGCTTCGACCTGGAGATCTATGTGCATCGCGGAGCGGGCGCATATATCTGTGGTGAAGAAACGGCGCTGCTCGAAAGCCTGGAAGGCAAACGCGGTAATCCCCGCATCAAACCTCCGTTCCCTGCAGTAAAAGGGGCCTGGGACCGGCCCACCGTGGTGAATAATGTGGAAACCCTGGCGGCCGTTGTGCCCATCATCAATCTGGGCGGTGAAGAATACACGAAAATCGGTATTGGTAAATCCACCGGAACCAAACTGATTTCGGCCTGCGGCAATATTAATAAGCCGGGTGTATATGAAATCGACATGACGATTTCCGTGGAAGATTTTGTTTACAGCGACGAATGGTGCGGTGGTATTGCCAAAGGAAAAAGATTAAAGGCCTGCATCCCGGGCGGCTCATCCGTTCCGATTCTTCCCGCAAACCTCTTGCTCAAAACGGTGAAGGGAGAAAAAAGACTGATGAATTATGAAAGTCTTTCCGACGGTGGATTTCCCAAAGGCTCTATGCTGGGTTCCGGCGGATTTATTGTTTTGGATGAAGATCAGTGCGTCGTAAAACATACGCTGACACTGGCGAGGTTCTATCGCCACGAAAGCTGTGGACAATGTTCTCCCTGCCGGGAAGGAACCGGCTGGATGGAAAAGATCCTGATGAACATTGAAAAAGGAAAAGGAAAGATGAGCGATATTGACCTGCTCTGGGATATACAACGTAAAATTGAGGGGAATACGATTTGTCCGCTGGGCGATGCCGCTGCCTGGCCCGTGGCCGCAGCGATCCGTCATTTCAGGGATGAATTTGAATGGCATATATTGAACCCTCAGGAAAGCCAGGTTAGAAATTTTGGGCTCGCCCACTACGCAGATCCGTTGGAACCTGCCGTGGCAGCTGTTTAGAAAAGCAATAAATGTATGGCTGAAGAAAAAAAACAGTTTAAAGTTACCATCGATAATATCCAGATCGAAGTGGATCCCGGTACGTCCATTCTCAATGCCGCAAGGATGATCGGCGGTGATGTGGCGCCGCCGGCCATGTGTTATTACACCTCGCTCAAAGGAAGCGGCGGGAAATGCCGGACCTGCCTGGTGGAAGTCGCCGCCGGATCCACAGCGGATCCACGGCCCATGCCCAAGCTGGTGGCGAGTTGCCGCACAAACGTGATGGATGGCATGGTAGTGAAAAATATCACGAGTGAAAAAGTATTGGATGCGCGCAAGGGCGTGGTGGAATTTTTGTTGATCAATCATCCGCTGGATTGCCCGATCTGCGATCAGGCCGGCGAATGTTCCCTCCAGGACCTGAGCTATGACCACGGCGCCGAAGCCACACGGTATGAATTCAAAAGAAGAACATTTGAAAAACACGATATCGGTCCCTACATTCAATTGCACATGACGCGTTGCATACTCTGCTTCCGCTGTGTGTTTACTGCCGATCAGCTAACAGAAAAACGCGAGCACGGTATCCTGGACCGCGGGGATCATTCTGAAATCGCCACCTATATTCATAAAGCGCTGGAAAGTGATTTCATCGGAAACATAATCGATGTTTGTCCCGTGGGCGCGCTGACCGATAAAACCTTCCGGTTCAAAAACCGAGTCTGGTTTTTAAATCCACAGGATGCACACCGGGACTGTCCCAAATGTTCAGGAAAAGTTACCCTCTGGAACCGCGGTGAAGAAGTGTACCGCGTTACCGCCCGGAAGGATCAATGGGGCGAAGTGAAAGATTTTATCTGCAACGAGTGCCGCTTTGAAAAAAAGAAAACGAGTGACTGGATAATAGAAGGGCCCACATTGATCAGCCGTCATTCAGTTATTTCTGCCGGACATTATATAGGAACGGTGAAACCTCAGGAAGTAATGCCGGAAGTGATGGACGGAAGAAAACCGAAAATATTGATGGACATCCATAGCGTGAGCGAAGTGAACCGGCCCGAAATTGATCTGTCAAAAATCGAGGGTCCGGCGCATTCGGTTGATTTTAAAACCGATCATTTTCATTTTAATCAAAAACCGGCTCCATGATTTTCAACAAGGTTTTACGAACGGACCTGATCTTGCCGATTGCTGTGGTAAGTATGTTTTTTGTAAGAAGTCAGAATTGGATAGACGCGCTGCTGGGTTTAAATTTTATTAGTTCATGCACTTATTTCTAACGATAGACTGGTTCCTGATCCTCGAGAAAGCGATACTCATATCGTTTATCATCGTCATATCATTGGTTGTGGCCATGTATGAGACCTGGGCCGAAAGAAAAGTGGCAGCCGTGATCCAGGATCGGCGGGGACCGAACCGTGCGGGACCCATCGGCATTCTGCAACCGCTGGCCGATGGTTTGAAATTGTTTATGAAAGAAGAGATCATTCCCAACCTGTCCAATAAATTTTTATTCATACTCGGTCCGGGTATCGCGATGCTCACGGCCATGATGACCAGCGCTGTCGTGCCCTGGGGTGGAAATGTTCATCTGTTCGGACGGGATATCCCGCTGCAGATCGCCGATGTGAACATCGGGATCCTGTATATTTTCGGCGTGGTGAGTATGGGTGTGTATGGTGTTATGATCGGCGGTTGGGCTTCAAATAATAAATTTTCACTGCTGGCCGCCATCCGCGGGGCCTCCCAGATCATTTCCTACGAACTGGCCATGGGCCTGACACTGATCGCCCTGCTCATGCTTACGGGCTCCCTGAGTTTGCGCACGATCCTGGGGCAACAACTCGATAACACGTATTATGTGGTTTATCAGCCCCTGGGTTTTTTAATTTTTCTGATCTGCTCTTTTGCGGAATGCAACCGCACGCCCTTTGATCTGTCGGAAGCAGAAAGCGAATTGAATTTTGGTTATCACCAGGAATATTCATCCATGAAACTCGGCTTTTATTTATTTGCCGAATACGTGAATATGTTTATCAGCAGTGCGGTGATGGCAACGATATTCTTTGGAGGATATGACATACCTTTTCTGAATGATGTGAATTTTGGTTTGCATCACGGACAGAATTGGCTGGCGTTTTTTGAGGTCATCAGTTTATTCTTTAAGATCAGCATTTTTATTTTCTTTTTTATGTGGGTCCGGTGGACGATCCCCCGGTTCCGGTATGACCAGCTGATGAACCTGGGTTGGAAGACCCTGATTCCGCTGGCGATACTGAATATGCTGGTAACGGGATTTGTGCTGTTGTACCATCAGCACGGTGGGTTTTGATTCGTGTATCGAATATCGTGTATCGTTAATCGATAAGCGATAAACGATAAGCGATAGACGATAAGCGATAGACGATACACGATAAACGATATACGATTTTGTGGATTGATGTGATAAAAATTATTTTTGCGACTTATGCAGGCATTAACTTCAAAAGCAAAACAGGTCGAGCGCAAGCCGATGACGTTCTGGGAAAAATTATATATCCCGGCCATCGCCAAGGGGATGTCGATTACATTCGGACATATATTCAAAAAAAAGCCAACCATCAACTATCCGGAACAGACAAGGCCGTTCAGTCCGGTATTCCGCGGAGTCCAGGTGTTGAACCGGGATGAGGAGGGACGGGAACGATGCACGGCCTGTGGTTTATGTGCAGTTGCCTGTCCGGCAGAAGCCATCACCATGGAAGCCGCCGAACGTTTACCAGGGGAGGAAAATTTATACAGGGAAGAAAAATATGCAGTGAAATATGAGATCAATATGCTGCGCTGCATTTTCTGTGGATTGTGTGAAGAAGCCTGTCCCAAGGATGCCGTCTATTTATCAGAGACCATGGTTCCATCCAACTACGACAGGAGAACATTTATATATGGCAAACAGGAATTGCTGATACCCAATCCGGTAACAGATCCTGAAGCCTATGCGAAAGCCAAAGGAAAAAGACCTGAAAAAAACAGTTGATGAGTGCTACCCAATTTCTATTCTGGTTTTTGAGTGTACTGGCATTGTTCAGCGCCATCATGATGGTGGTGAGTAAGAATCCCGTGCACAGTGTATTGTGGCTGATCGTCGTTTTTTTCGCGATCTCCGGCCACTATGTTTTACTCAATGCGCAGTTCCTGGCCATCGTGAACCTGATCGTATATGCCGGCGCCATTATGGTGCTGTTTTTATTTGTCATCATGCTGATGAATCTGAATACGGAAACGGAGCCGCAGAAAAATAAGTGGCTGAAGATCGCGGGCGTCATCGGCGGTGGCGCCTTGCTGCTCGTGCTCGTGGCGGCGCTAAAAGACGCCGACCTCCGCAACCATATGGCCGAAACCGGCACCGGTGATATCGGCCTGATCCATAACCTCGGACTGGTGCTGTTTAATGATTACGTGATTCCATTTGAAATAAGCAGTGTTCTCTTTTTAAGCGCGATGGTTGGAACGGTGGTGATAGGGAAGAAAGAGTAATTTGGAAATTTGGAAATTTGAAGATTTGGAAATTGTGATTGGAGAATTTGAAAATTTGGGAAATGAAGAGATTAATCAGGTATAAAAAATATAAAACGATTTTAAGATTTAAGAATTGGAAAATTGGATTTTCAAATTTTCAAATTTTCAAATTTCCAAATTAAAGCGCATGCCAATCAACTACTATATCTTCCTGTCCGTAGCATTGTTCTGCATCGGTGTTGCTGGTGTTTTGACGCGCCGGAACGCCATTATCATATTCATGTGTATTGAACTGATGCTGAACGCCGTGAATTTATTGCTTATCGCATTTTCGAAAATGCATCACGCGGCGGCGGTGGTAACGGACCCGAACGCGGGGATCAACGGACAGATTTTTGTTTTTTTCATCATGGTGGTTGCCGCTGCGGAAGTCAGTGTGGGCCTGGCCATCATCGCCATGATGTATCGTAATACGCATTCCATTGATGTAAACTTTTTAAATCGCCTTAAACACTGAGGCAAGTATGGAAGTATGGAAGTATGGGAGTATGGGAGTGTAATCGATTGATTTTTCATTTAAAAAATTATCGTTAATAATTAATCCTTAATAATTAATAATTAAAAAAGCGTTAGGCGTTAAGCGTTACGCGTTGAGCCAAAGATGAGCAGCTATGTATATTTAGTGCCTTTGTTTCCGTTAGTTGGTTTTCTGATAAACGGTCTTTTCAGAAAATCGATTTCAAAACCGCTTTCCGGATTTATCGGATCGGCAACGATCCTGGCCTCCTTTATCGTTAGCGCAGGAATTTTCCTGCAGGTAAAACAGGACGGATTTGAACCCGTGACCGTCACGCTCTTTGATTTTATCAACGCGGGCCATCTGAAAATTCCTTTTGCGTTCCTCGTGGATCCGCTCTCCACTTTGTTTCTGCTCATCATCACTGGTGTGGGATTCCTGATCCACGTGTATTCCACGTCTTATATGAACACGGAAAACGCGCCGGACTATGCAAAATATTTCTGCTTTCTAAATCTTTTTGTTTTCTCCATGCTGCTCCTCGTGCTGGGAGCGAATTTTGTTATCCTCTTTATCGGATGGGAAGGCGTCGGTCTCTGTTCCTACCTCCTGATCGGCTATTGGTTCAAAAACCTCGATTACGACAACGCCGCAAAAAAAGCATTTGTGATGAACCGCATCGGGGACTTCGGTTTCCTGATCGCCATTTTTGCGATGGTCGCTCATTTCGGTTCTGTTTCATTCGATGAGGTATTCAAACAGGCGCCGGCTGCTTCCACCGGATTTATTACCGCCATCACCCTTTTATTATTTGTGGGCGCCACAGGGAAATCTGCGCAGATCCCGCTCTATACCTGGCTGCCCGATGCCATGGCCGGTCCAACACCCGTGTCGGCTCTGATCCATGCAGCAACCATGGTGACGGCTGGTATATATATGATCGCGAGAAGTCATGTTTTATATAACCTCGCGCCAGTCAGCATGACGGTTGTCGCCATTACCGGATCGGCGACCATCATTCTTGCGGCGTTGATCGCCATAAAACAAAACGATATAAAAAAAGTGCTGGCCTATTCCACCATCAGCCAGCTGGGTTATATGTTCCTGGCCCTGGGCGTCGGCGCTTATACGGAAGCGGTGTTTCATGTGATGACGCACGCATTTTTTAAGGCCCTGCTGTTCCTCTGCGCCGGATCGGTGATCCACGCGATGAGCGGCGAACAGGATATCCGGAAGATGGGCGGACTGAAAAAATACCTGCCAATAACACATTTCACATTCTTGATGGGCTGCCTGGCCATCTCCGGCATTCCGCCTTTTTCGGGATTCTTTTCCAAGGATGAAATACTGAGCGCGGCCTTTGAGAAAAATCCGGTTTACTATATTGTCGGTATTGCCGGCGCGATGATCACCGCCTTCTACATGTTCCGTTTATATGCAACTACCTTTCTCGGAAAATTCCGTGGAACGGAAAAACAACAACAACACCTCCACGAAAGCCCGCTGGCCATAACGATTCCATTGATGATCCTCGCCATCCTCGCGGTGGTTGGTGGGTTTGTAAATATTCCGGAAGCCTTTTCAAAAGGTCCGGGCGGTCTCAGCCGGTTTCTTCATGCTGGTTTTGCGGATGCAGAGAGCCAGGCCGAATCGCTTTCGGGGCCAACCGAATTTTTGCTGATGACGGTTTCCACCCTGCTGGCGCTGGGCATGATCATGTACGCTTTGTCGCGCTTCAGCAAAAAACCGGAGCTCGGTGAACCCAGGGGATTTGGCAAATGGATGCGGGATAAATTTTATGTGGATGAAATATATGATGCGCTGATCGTAAAGCCGATCGACGCGCTGGCTGATTTTTTTAACCGGGTGATTGAAAGAGGCGTGATTGACGGGCTGGTCAATGGTACCGGGCGGCTGGTTCAGTATGGCAGCCGGCAGCTGCGCTATCTGCAGAGCGGGCAGGTGGGTGGATATGTGCTGCTCATGGTGATCGGTATGGTCATCTTATTCGTTGTGCAATTGTTTTTGCGAAAATAAAAATTATGGTTCCTGTTTTACTCATCGGGATTCCGCTGTTTGCGGGTCTGATCGGATTCTCGCTGAAGGATGTTGCTGCCAAAAGCTGGTCGTTGTTTGCTTCACTTCTTGTATTGGCGGTGTCCCTGGTCGGCATTTGCCTGCCGGCGGAGAGCAAACAACTCCATTTCAGCACGGCCTGGATGGGTTCACTAAACAGCCATTTTGCCGTCGCACTGGATGGAACGGGACAAATACTTACCCTGCTCACGGCGCTCGCTTTTCCCATCATATTTATTTCTACCTGGAAGGAACAATACAAAAAGGCAAATAATTTTTTTGGTCTGATGCTCTTATCACAGGCCGGTCTCATGGGCGTATTTCTGGCCACCGACGCGCTCCTGTTTTATTTTTTCTGGGAACTGGCGCTGGTTCCCGTTTATTTCCTGGCATCGCAATGGGGAGGGGATCGCCGGATCGCCGCCACTTTTAAATTCTTCATATATACTTTTCTCGGCTCGCTGATGATGCTCACCGCGATCATCTATATTTATTTTCATACACCCGACCAATCCTTTGCGCTCGCTTCTTTTTACAGGGCGCATACGCAAATAGTAACCGACACCCAGTCCTGGTTGTTCTGGCTCATCTTTATCGCCTTCGCTGTGAAGATGCCCATCTTTCCCTTCCATACCTGGCAGCCCGATACCTATGAGCAGGCACCCCCGGCGGTGACCATGGTGCTGAGCGGACTCATGGTAAAAATGGGTGTGTTTGGATTGCTCCGCTGGCTGGCGCCCGTGCTTCCCATGGGTACCTATATCTGGGGAGATACGGTTTCCCTTTTGTGTATCGTCGGTATGGTGTATGCCTCCCTGATCGCCATGCGGCAGAACGATTTGAAAAGGCTGGTTGCCTATTCTTCCATCGCGCATATGGGACTGATGTGCCTGGCCGTTTTTGCTACCGCGGAAATAGGGATTCAGGGCGTGATGATCCAAATGATTAATCACGGGATAAATATTATCGGGTTGTGGATCGTGGTGTACCTGATAGAAAAACAATTCAACACCCGCAAGATCAGTGAGCTCGGGGGACTGGCCAGCAAAGCGCCTGTACTCACCGCCCTATTCGTCATCATTGTGCTGGCCAATATTGCCCTGCCCCTGACCAATGGATTCGTCGGTGAGTTTTTGATGTTCAGCGGCGTTTATTCTTCCAAAGCAACCACCTACAATGTGGTGTTTACGGTGGTGGCGGCCATTACTATTATTTTGTCCGCCGTGTATATGCTGAATATGGTGCAGCGCGTATTTTATGGATCCACCAATGCGGTTACGGAAAAGGGAGTGGATATCCGGTTGAATGAAAAGATGGTGCTCGGACTGATCGTAGTAATCATCGTGGTGGTGGGCGTGTATCCTGAACCTTTGTTCCGGCTCACGCAGGGCGCCGTGGATTCGCTTCTGTCAAAAATGTTCGTAAAACCCTAAAAGAAGAACCAGTAAGCTATGAATTCGATCGTCATATCGGCAGTTTTAGGAGTGATCATGATGTTCAGTGGAATTTTTCTGAAGAAGAATTCTTCCATTGTCATCCTGGCCATCCTGGGTGCGGCCCTGCTACTCGCGGTGGCCATACTGGAAATGAGCGGGTTTCATTTTTTCCCGGTGAACACCCACGACATGCTTTATTTTGATGTGTTCGGTCTGCTCTTTAATTGTATTGCCTTTGCCTCCACCCTGATCTATTTTCTGCTCAACGCCCGCGATATTGCCGCCATCGGTCATAATCCCGGGGAATATTTTGCGCTGATGTTTTTTGTGCTCTGCGGCGTTTCCATCGCGAGTTCTTTCAACAGCCTGCTCATGCTGTTTATCGGGATTGAAATTATTTCCATCCCGCTGTACATACTAACGGGGAGCGACAAACGAAATTTGAAAAGCAATGAGGCGTCGCTGAAATATTTCCTCATGGGTGCCTTCAGCACAGGGCTTATGTTGCTGGGTATCGCATTTTTATACGGCGCCAGCGATAAGGGAAGTTTTTTCCTGGACGACCTGGCCCTGGGTAAAGCGGCTGGCTCCCCGATGATGATGACGGGTCTGATCCTGTTAATGTCTTCCATGGCATTCAAAGTATCCGCGGCGCCTTTTCATTTCTGGACGCCGGACGTATACGACGGCGCGCCGACCGTGGTCACTTCTTTTATGGCCTCCGTGGTAAAAGCAGGGGTCTTTATTGCATTCGTCCGTTTGTTCATGGACGCCTTCGGGGATATAAAAAGCCAGTGGCAGATCTTTGTGGCCATCATAACGGCCATCACGCTGTTCATCGGAAATATAACCGCCGTGTTCCAGCAAAGCGTCAAGCGCATGATGGCCTATTCCAGTATTGCCCAGGTCGGGTTTATGCTGTTTTCCCTGCTGACCCTGAATACCCTGGCCAAAGAAGGTATCATATTATATACGGCCGTTTACAGCGCCGCAACGATTGGGATGTTCGCCATCCTGGTCAGAATGAAGGATTTCAGTTTTGAGGGTTTTAACGGACTGGCGCGCCAGTATCCCCTCGTGGCTCTTGCGGCAACTATATTCCTGTTATCCCTGGCGGGGATTCCCCTTACTGGGGGTTTTCTGGCCAAATACTATATGATCGCGGCAGTCATGAAAACAGGGACCTATTTGTGGCTCGTGATTTTTGCCCTGCTCTGTGCCACGGTCAGCGTGTACTATTATTTCCGGGTCATTCAGGCCATGTATTTTAAGGAGGGTCTGGAGCAACAGCTGGATTTTAGCGCCGGCTTTACAGGAATCCTGATCCTTTTGGCCCTGATCGTTATTTTACTGGGTATTTTCCCCCAGCTGCTGATCAACCGTTTATATATAATTTACATCTGATTGGAGATTGCCTGGTGGAAGTAAGGAAAGAATCTTAAATTAGCCAAAGCATTTCCGGGATACATGAAATTACGCGACGTTCTTTCGCTTGCCTTTCGTACCGTCAGGAGTAATAAACTCCGGACGGGCATCACCGTATCCATCATTGCATTTGGGATCATGGCCCTGGTGGGCATCAATACCGCCATCGATGCGATGAAACAAAAATTCACGGAAAGTTTTGCATCCATGGGCGCCAACGGATTTACGATCCATTATAAGGACTACCAGTTTTTCGGCCGTAACGACCAGGTGACCAAGGAAAAAAAGGGTCAGAAAAAGGACAAACTCTCAAACGCCAAAATACCTATCTCCAAGGACCAGGCCGAGCTTTTCAAAAAGAGCTATCATTTCCCGGCCAAGACATCCATCAGTATTCGCGGCGGAAACAACGCTATCGTTTCCATGGACAGCCGGAAGACAAATCCGACGGTCCAGGTAAATGGCGGCGATGAATATTATTCTGAGCTCAACGGGTATGATCTGAGTGCGGGCCGGTCGCTGAACGAACTGGATGTGGAATCCGGCAGAAATGTCGCGGTAATAGGAAACGACCTGGTTACCAAGTTTTTTAATTCCAATCCCGAACGTGCGCTGGAAAAAATTATTAAGATCAACGGAATTCCGTTCCGCGTAATCGGCACCATGGAATCCAAGGGTTCCAGTATCGGCCGGAGCTGGGATAATGTGGCCATTACTTCCTATAATAATGTAAGACGGTTTTTTCTTGACCAGCCCATAGCACCCTGGAATCCGACACCGTCTTTTATCATCCAGGTCAAAGTGCCGGACGTAAATCAAATGGATCTTGCCATTGGTGAGGCCGAAGGCGTATTTCGTACCATCCGCAGGGTCAATACAACGGATGCCAGCAATTTCGTGATCGATAAAAGTGATCGATTCGTGGAAGAACTGCTGAAGAACTTATCGCTGATCACCCTTTGTGCCGTCATCATCGGTTGCATCACCCTCGTTGGAGCCGCGATCGGTCTGATGAATATCATGCTGGTTTCCGTAACAGAAAGAACCAAAGAGATCGGGTTGGTAAAGGCCATTGGTGGCAGAAAACAAAGTATCCGCATGCAGTTTTTATATGAATCTATTATAATAAGTCTGCTGGGAGCGGTTTTCGGAAGTATACTCGGTATCCTGGTCGGCAACTCTTTTTCACTGGTATTGAATACCGGGTTTGTATTTCCGTGGATCTGGCTTTTCTGGGGTATGCTGATCTGTACATTCGTTGGCATACTGGCGGGATTGTATCCCTCATTAAAAGCATCAAGGATGAATCCGATTCAGGCATTGCGTTACGAATAACGCGGATCGGCTTAAGCAGAATGAGCGCAGGCAAGGGTTTGCTTGTAGGTGAATTAATTAGAAAGAATAGATATTTTACTTTTGGCATTCCGGAAATTTACTATATTGTGTTCCCTACGAAAAATCAACTGCGCCGAATTTCCTATTGAAAGGTTTTTATTTGTCCCGTTCTCTCTAAAAAATTATTACCATATAATTTGAATTTTTTCTTAAACACTAAAAACAAACGATCATGGCTGAAACAAGACCGACTGCAACGGTAGCAGCGAAACCTTCTACAAGTGTACAGGCTGCGAAGAGGGGGAATTCCATTTCCTGGCTGGCCCCGCTTTTGTGTGTTATTATTGGTTACGTAATCTGGAGATTTCTGATTGGTGCGGATAGCAATTTTACCAAACCCGATCTAACAGGTGGGTTCTGGCCGGCCCACGAAGGTGCTAAGTCAGCTCTTGCGCGCATGTATCTGGGAGGTATTATCGTTCCAATTTTGATCGGTTGTCTGCTTACTGTTCTCACTTTTGTGGTAGAAAGGTTCCTCACGGTAACCAAGGCCACGGGAAGTGGAAATATCAACGAATTTATCCGTAAAGTGCAGTATCACCTGGCCAATAAGAATGTGGACAGCGCCATTGCAGAATGTGACCGCCAGAAAGGAAGTGTTGGAAACGTGATGAAAGCCGGTCTGCGCAAATACAAAGAAATGATCACCGTTGGTGAACTGGATACTGAACAAAAAGTGCTGGCCATTCAGAAGGAAGTGGAAGAAGCCACAGCCCTGGAACTGCCCATGCTTGAAAAAAACCTGGTATTCCTTTCTACTATCGCTTCCGTCGCCACCCTGTTGGGTCTGCTGGGAACGGTAATGGGAATGATCCGGTCATTCGCCGCCCTGGGTGACAGTGGAGGAGGAGAAGCCGCTTCGAAACTGAGCCAGGGTATTTCTGAGGCCCTCTATAATACCGCCCTGGGGATCGGAACATCGGCTATTTCCATCATTATGTATAACGTGTTTACCACCAAGATTGATGGGATTACGTATGGTATTGATGAAAGCGGATTTACTTTGACTCAAAGTTTTGCGTCACTGTACAAGTAAGGTATATGGTAAATGGTTTATGGTATATGGTATAAAGTGTATTTCCTCCCATAAACCATGCACCATAAACCATAAACCAAAAAAAGTATGGAATCCGAATTAATAAGCATCTAATTAAAAAAGAATTATGGGAAGAGCAAAGTTACCCAGGAAGAGCACGAACATCGACATGACGGCGATGTGCGACGTAGCCTTCCTATTGCTTTCTTTCTTTATCCTGGCCACCAAGTTTAAACCGCCGGAAGCTTTGTCCGTCGTCACCCCCAGTTCGGTGTCGACCAAGGTTGCCCCGGAAAAAAACGTTGTGCTGATCACCATCGATAAGGATGGGAAAGTCTATTTGTCAGTATCTGACGCCAATATGCCCGAGAAAAAAGCGATGATTGAAGAAATCAATACGTCAAAGAATATCGGGTTATCGGAACAGGAAAAAAATAATTTCGTCAGAATACCCAATGCTTATATCGGAGCACCTTTCAGCCAGTTAAAGTCCTACCTGGACAGGACACCGGAACAACTGATGAAGGTTGTTAAGCCGGGGATCCCAGCCGTGGATAGTACAAACAATGAAATGGTCGACTGGTTCAAGGCGGCCGCGGATGCTTTTACAGGAAAAAAGATGGATATCGTGGTAAAAGGCGACGATGCGTCGAAGTATCCGGCTTTACAGGGAGTGATCATCGCCCTAAAAAAGAACGACCTGATGAAGTTCCAGGTGGTTACCAGTCCGATACCGGCACCCGTGGGTTCGGAACTGTATAATTTACAGCAGAAAACAGGCACTAAATCATCTGAACAGCAGTAGTCAAGTGTAGTGGAGACAGTTGAATAACATAACAATCTAAAAAAAGAGACATGGCAGAAATGGATACCTCGGGCGGCGGCGGCCATAAAAAGGGCCCCGGCGTCAAAAAAGGAAAAAAACTTTCCACCAGGGTGGATCTGACGCCCATGGTGGATCTGGGTTTCCTGCTCATTACTTTTTTCATCTTTACCACCACCATGAGCCAGCCAACGGCCATGCGGTTGTATCTGCCGAAGGATGTAAAAAATCCGGACGAGCAGAACAAGGTGAAAAACTCCGCAGTTATCACCCTGATGCTGGCCAAGCAGGACAAGATCTATTATTATGAGGGCGATGATCCGTCAAAGCTTCAGCAGACCGACTTTAAAAAAGTGCGTGATATCGTAGTCGACAAGAAGAAGAGGACGGATCCCAAGGATTTCGTCGTGATTCTTAAACCCTCGGTGGACGCGACCTATAAAAACACGGTGAATATCCTGGATGAAATGACCATCGACGGCGTCAAGCGCTATGCGATGGTGGATATATCGCCGGTTGAATACAATTTTATTAAGCTGACCGAGGTCGCAAACGGGATCAAATAGGCCCGGATTTTGTAGAATTTTTATTACATTGAGTCAATACAAGAAATAATCCATCATGGAAATAAATAAAATTTTAACCGCGGATGTGCTTGACATCATCTTTGATGGAAGAAACAAGCAGTACGGGGCTTACGAACTGCGTAAGACCTATAATAACCGTCTGCGTACCGCGCTTTTTGTGATGGGGGGCCTCGTTCTTGTGCTCGTTGCCGGCTACCTGATCAGCAACCTGGAGGGCAACAAAAAGGCAGCACAGCAGGTCGTTCAGGATGTGCAGCTGGAGGACATCAAGGAAGAAAAGAAAAACGAACCGCCGCCGCCACCACCTCCTCCCAAGGAGCCGCCAAAAGTGGAAATGGCCAAGTTTACACCTCCAAAAATTGTAAAGGATGAGGAAGTAAAGGCAGAAGAAAAACCGCCGGAAGTGGAAAAACTGGAAGATACCAAGATTGGTACCGCCAACCAGGAAGGTATCAAGGATGATAATTTAACTGCACCTCCTCCGGATAGCAAGGGAGTCGTGGAAGCGCCAAAGGATAATACGGATTACGATAAAACATTTACCAAAGTGGAAATCGAATCGGAATATCCCGGAGGTATTGCGGCCTGGTACCGTTATCTCAGCAAAAACCTGGTGTATCCCGACGAGGCCGTGAGTGCCGAAGTGCAGGGACAGGTGGTTGTGCGTTTTATTGTGGACAAGGAAGGCGTGGTAAGTGATGTGGAAGCCGTGAGCGGTCCCAATGAACTTCGCGATGCCGCGGTTCGGGTTATCAAAAAAAGTGGGTCCTGGAATCCTGCGATCCAGAACGGTAGAAAAGTAAAATCATATAAAAGTCAGCCGATCAACTTTAAGTTGGAAAGTCAATAATTTTTTATTGTTTAATTTTGTAACTGCCTGGGACGTACTAAACGTTTCAGGCAGTTTGTTTTTTAGTATATGGTTAATGGTTAATGGTATATGGTATTTCCCATACACCATTCACCATACACCATTCACCATAAACCATTCACCATGTTGAGTAAACTAACCGGCTGGGACGACACCATAGTAGCACTCGCCACGCCGCCCGGCATCGGCGCACTCGGCGTGATCCGGCTGAGCGGACCGGAAAGCATTCCCATAGTAAATGAATTATTTCCTTCAAAGGATTTATCGCAACAGCCCTCGCATACATTACACGTGGGCCTCTTAAAGATGGGAGATGAGATTTTGGATGAAGTGGTCGTCTCTATTTATCGCGCACCCAGATCTTATACGGGTGAGGATGTGGTGGAGATCAGTTGTCACGGCTCGACCTTTATCGAAGAAAAAATATTATCGGCCTGTGCGAAGCATGGCGCACGGATGGCTCGGGCGGGCGAGTTTACGCAACGGGCCTTTCTCAAAGGCAAGATGGACCTGACACAGGCGGAAGCCGTGGCGGATCTGATCGCGAGCCATACCGAAGCGGCGCGGCTTTCGGCATTGCATACGATGCGCGGCGGATTTTCGCATGACCTGAAAGAGCTGCGCGAAAAACTGCTGGGATTTTCGGCAATGATCGAACTCGAGCTCGATTTCTCGCAGGAGGACGTGGAATTCGCCGACAGGAAAAAGTTTTATAAACTGATCGAAGAAGCGCAGCGTGTGACAGCGGAGCTGATCGAATCCTTTACCTATGGGAACGTGATCCGCAATGGCGTGCAGGTGGCGATCGTTGGCAAACCCAATGCGGGCAAGTCGACCTTGCTTAATAGTTTGCTGAATGAACAGCGCGCCATCGTGAGTGAAATTGCCGGCACCACGCGCGATACGATCGAAGAAGTGCTGGTGATTGAAGGAATAGAATTCAGACTGATCGATACGGCCGGCATCCGCGCGCATACTTCCGATCAGATCGAACAGCTCGGTATCGACAGGACACACGAAAAAATCGCGCAGGCAGATATTGTGCTGGAGATTTTGGATGCGTCAGAACCCGCGAATGACGGGCCGGATCATTTGTCCGGGGATCGCGACCGTACACTGACGATTCCTGACCGCCCACTCGCGATTGAAAAACAAAAGCTGATCCGTGTGCTGAACAAAACGGATTTATTTTCTGACGGGAAGCTGGGCGTGAATTTTTTGAATCAGGATTTGATTTTTATTTCCGCAAAAACATCTTTTGGCGTCAGCAAATTAAAACGCGCGCTGGTGAACCGTGTGTTGCAGGGAAAAAAACTTCGCGAGGGAACCGTCGTTACGAATGCACGTCATCACGATGCATTGAAGCAGGTCGCCGCCGCGTTGCAGGAAATCCGCACCGGCCTCGACAATCATTTACCCGGCGATCTCCTCTCCTCTGATATCCGCCGTGCGCTCCACTATCTCGGCGAGATCACCGGCGAAATCACCAATGAAGAACAGCTGAGCTGGATTTTTGGGAAGTTTTGTATCGGCAAATAACAGGCTGATTCCACCTGCCTTCTTTTTCCTCCATTTTACCTAACACATTGTAATACAGCACAGTGTTTCAGCGTGTTTTCAAAATTTAACTTTGATTACTTTTTTGCTTGTTACTAATCCGTAACTTTAATTGATTTTTTGATTAGTAACAAGAGGCTGGCGAGATTAGTGAATTAATGGCACTTATTGGCGCTTTATGGCATCATTAGGCAGTAAGAGGCATTAGGAAGGATTTGGATGACCTTTCTGGGCATCTGGGGACAGCGACCAATATGTAAAACATTGTAAATCAGATCGTTTATGAGCAGTAATATCCGGTTGAAGAAAGTCTGTCAGCATTGCGGTAATCTTTTTACTGCGAAAACCACGGTGACAAAGTTTTGCTCGGATGATTGCGCGAAACGGAATTACAAAAAGCGCAAAAAAGAGGAAAGTATCCAGGTCTCCAATCAGGCAACAGCCAGGGAAGTAACCCGCCGTGTAAAACCGGAACCGACCGAGAATGTGAGGATAGAGCCTATGGCCAAATCATTGATTGACCTGGAAGAGTTGTCAGCCATTACCGGCCTCAGCCGTCGTACTCTGTTCCGACTCATGGAAAACCGGAGATTTCCGAGACTAAAAATTGGCAATCGCTTACTGTTCAAAAAGGATGATGTAATCAATTATCTCACCATCAAATTTGAAAGCAAATGAGAGGAAAGTTGCAAGAACGGAAAGGAATCACGGGCAAGAGTAGCCTGTACATCATTTACTACCCACCTGTTTTTAACCCGGTCAAAAACAAATATACCCGTCATGAGTTTTTGAAATTATATACAATCGACAAACCCAAAAATGACTTTGAGAAAACGCAAAACAAATTAAACCGGGAGATCGCGGAAAAAATCCTGGTCAAGCGATTGAAAAGTCTCATGCTCGAGGATCATAATCTTTTCAATTCCGATGTGCTTCAAAGTAGTTTTTTTGAATTTGCGAAAAAGTTCATTCTGAAAAAGGAGCAATCAGGAAAAGATGTGAATCATTATATTTCGATGATAAAATATTTGAAAATATTTGGTGGCGACCGATTAAAATTTACTGCCATAACGGAGGAATTTATTGCCGGATTTAAGGAATTCCTTCTAACAACAAATATGTTGGGCAGGAAAACCCTGAAGCTGGAGACAAATTCCGCATCCTCGTATTTTGACAAATTTCTGACCCTTATTGACAGTGCTGTTCAACAGAAATATTTGCAGCGAAGTCCGATTACGCCCGGAAGCCGGATCAAAACAACTGAAACCATCCGGAACTATCTGACGGAAGAGGAAATTGAGAAATTGAAAGCAACACGATTTAAAGATGACGATCTCGTCCGGCGAGCCAGCTTCTTTGCTATTTTAACCGGACTTCGATTTGGTGCCATCAAATCGCTTCAATGGAAACACCTGGAGTATTCAAAGGAACTGGAATCCTGGTACGTGCAGTTTATCGATCCCAAACCAAACCGTCCAATAAGA
>Ga0209863_10000088_pt1 | contig 54055 bp, 63 predicted proteins | sample OrgsoiDNA2013046_FD_185796 | JGI IMG/M metagenome (GOLD analysis project Ga0209863, IMG submission 185796) | Permafrost soil microbial communities from the Arctic, to analyse light accelerated degradation of dissolved organic matter (DOM) -... | ecosystem: Environmental > Terrestrial > Soil >...
TCGCGGCGTAGAAACTCGCCACGGGACGCGTCTGGGCCTCGTACGCCCGAAGTCGCTCCTGAATTACTTCCTCACGGTCATCGTCGCGAAGGATGAGCTTCGAGCCTTCCACGTCGCAGGTCTCATTGGACCGTGGAGGCTGAAAATGAACGTTATAGATGCGATTGCAGGTAGGGCAGGACCTCCGCCCGGTAAGCCGCATCTTCAATAGATTATAGTCCACGTTGAAGCGGATCACAATTGGGCCGTCGTCCTCGTGCCTCGGTTTGTCAAAGAACTCGGCTTCGAGGAAGGCTTCGAGCCATCCGGCCTGGGCCGGGGTTCTGGGGAAGCCGTCCAAAATGTAGCCGCGCTTGCAGTCCGGCAAGCGCAGGCGGTCGGCTACCATGTCGCAGACCAGATTGTCGGGGACCAGCTCGCCCCGGGCCATGATCTCCTTGACCCGCTTACCTAACTCCGTGCCACGCCGTTCCTGGTCCCGCAATAAGTCGCCGGTTGAGATTTGCGGGATGCCGTAACGCTCAGATATACGTTTACCCTGCGTTCCCTTACCTGCTCCCGGAGGTCCCAGCAAAATCAAGGGACCAATTTTTCGTTCGCGGACGGCCGGGGTGTTGCTGCCCGGACTGCCGCTCGTGTTTATCGTTGCCAACTCTGTCGTCCGCGGATGCGACCGCTACGGGGCGTGAAGCCGTCGTAATGGCGCATGATCAGTTGCGCTTCAATCTGCTGGACGGTATCCATGGCAACGCCGACCACAATCAGAAGCGAAGTGCCGCCAAAGTAGAAGTTCATGCCCAAGCCATTGGTCACCCAGGACGGGAGCCGCTCGAAGAAGCGCCCGATGAAGATCAGGTGGTTGAGCCGGATGCCCGCCAGCATCCATTCGGGAATGAACGAGATGATGATGAGGTAGAGAGCTCCGACCAGGGTCAGGCGTGTCAGGACGGCGTTAATGAAGTCGCCGGTACGCTTGCCGGGGCGGATGCCAGGAATGAAGCCTCCATGCTTGCGCATGTTGTCGGCGACATCGTTAGGGTTAAAGACGATGGAGATGTAGAAATACGCGAAGAAGATGATCCCGAGGGCGTAGAGGAGCGTGTAAAGAGGCTCGCCAAACTTGAGCCAATCGAGGATGGGGCCGACGAAGCGATTGTCCTTAAAGGCGGCAAACACCATCTGCGGGAGGGTGATGATTGAGGAAGCGAAGATGACCGGCATTACGCCACCGGCGTTGATCTTCAGGGGCAGGTGGGTAGATTGTCCGCCCATCACGCGACGGCCCACGATGCGCTTGGCGTACTGTACGGGAATTCGGCGTTCGCTTCGTTCGACGTAAACAATAAACGCCACAATTGCGACCATGATGGCCACGAGAATGGCAATCCACAAGGGAGTGCCAGCTCCCCAGGCACCCGTCTTCACCTTTTGCCAAAGTTCGCTAATTCCGTGGGGGAGCCCGACGACGATGCCGGAGAAGATCAGCAGAGACATGCCGTTGCCGATGCCGCGTTCGGTAATCTGCTCACCGAGCCACATGATGAAGGCGGTGCCGGTGGTGAGCGTGAGAACGGTCATGATGATGAAGCCCGGACCAGGGTTGAGGACGAAATCACCCTGACGCTGGAGTCCGATGGCGATGAACAACGACTGGATGCAACCCAGGATGACGGTCAGGTAACGCGTCCACTGGGTGATCTTGCGGCGGCCGAGTTCCCCCTCTTTTTGCAGCTTGGCGAGAGGCTCGTAAACGACCGTGAGCAACTGCAAAATGATGGAGGACGTGATGTAGGGCATGATGCCCAGGGCGAAAACCGTGAGCTTGCGAGCGTTACCGCCGCTGAACATGTCAATGAAGCCGAGGAAAGAGCCGCTGTTGCGCTCGAACAGCTGGGCGAGCTTATCGGCATTAATGCCGGGCGTGGGCACATGTGCGCCCAAGCGGTAGACCGCCAGCAGACCAAGCGTGAAAAGCACACGCTTGCGCAGGTCGGGGACGCGGAAGATGTTCGCCAGCTTGTCGAACAAATTCGCTGCGGTGGCCATTACGTTAAGACCTCAAACTTGCCGCCGGCGCCGGTGATTTTTTCCTGCGCGGACTTGGAAAACTTGTGGGCGTGGATGGTGAGGGCTGTCTTGAGTTCGCCTTCGCCAAGAACCTTGATGCGGTCCGACTTGCGCTTGGTGATGTGCGCTTTCTTCAAAACTTCCGGTGTGATCTCGCTGACGCCGAGTTCGAGCAGGCGTTCAAGATTGACGACGACGTACTCGACACGGAAGATGTTAGTGAAGCCGCGCTTGGGCAAGCGGCGGTGCAGGGGCATCTGGCCGCCTTCGAAACCGCGCATCATGCGCGAACCGCTGCGCGAGCGTTGACCTTTGTGGCCGCGCGCGGAGGTCTTGCCCATGCCGGAGCCCATACCGCGGCCGACGCGTTTGCGGTTTTCGGATGCTTTTTTCGGCGCTCGAACTGTGGAGAGATTCATGATTTTCCTCTGGGGCTTAAGCCCCATTCGTGCTTTCGGCGGAAGCCATACCCCGAAGCTTCAACCTTACCTCAGCGGCCAAAGCCGCATTTCTATCCGGGCTGTAATGCAGCGCTGAAGCGCTGCGCCACCCAAAAGCTTTACCTGCTCAAAGACAATCTTGCTTAGAACGAACGTTGGTCAAGAACAATCTAGATCGCTAAGACCTATCCCAGCTGGTCAGACTTCAATCTTACTTCGCCTGCGGGTACGAATTAGCTGGCTTCTACCACTGTTACCAAATGCGATACCTTCGCGACCATGCCGCGGATTTCCGGCGTGTTTTGCCGTTCGATGACCTGGTTCAGGCGGGTAAAGCCCAGTCCTTTGATCACGAGTTTGTGATGGTTCGGCGCCTGTATGGCGGAGACGACCCACTTCAGATGTATCATTCCTGGCTTTTTGGCCATCATGATTAAAGCTCCTCGACCAGTTTGCCGCGCAGCGCCGCAACGTCTTCCTTTTTGCGAAGGGCAGAGAGGGCGGCGAAAGTGGCCTTGATAACGTTGTGCGGGTTGGTGGACCCGATCGACTTGGTGAGGACGTTTTGAATGCCCACCGAAGTCATGACTGCGCGCACGGCGCCGCCGGCAATAACGCCGGTACCTTCTGGGGCCGGCTTCAGCAGCACGCGCCCCGAGCCGTAGCGGCCGAGCGAGATATGCGGAATGCTGGTCTGCGTCAGGTTCACGCGAATCAGGTTCTTCTTCGCCGCCTCAATGCCTTTGCGAATCGCCTGCGGCACTTCGCGCGCCTTGCCGGAGCCGAAGCCAACCACTCCGGCCGACGGATCGCCGACAATCACCAGCGCGGCAAAGGACATATTCTTACCGCCCTTGACAACCTTGGTGACGCGGTTGATGGTCACGACCTGGTCTTTCAACTGGAACTTATTGGGGTCGAGCTTTTTGATAATCGTTGGCATTCTTGTTTTCCTGAATTCCTGGTTCCTGAAATCCTAGAACTGTAAACCGGCTTCGCGCGCTGCATCCGCCAGCGCTTTCACCCGGCCGTGGTAGATGTAGCCGCCGCGGTCAAACACAACCTGCTTGATGCCTTTGGCTTGCGCGCGCTCGGCGATGACTTTGCCGAGATCCTTTGCGGCCGCGAGGTTTCCGCCGGTCTTTTTGGCTTCGCCCTTTTTGCCCTCGGCCGTATTAGCCGCAACCAGGGTGACGCCGCCGAGATCGTCGATGATCTGCACGTAGAGGTTGTTCAGCGAGCGGTAAACGCTGAGGCGGGGGCGCGCGGGCGAACCCTGCACTTTCTTGCGGATGCGGGTATGAATCCGCACGCGATTCGTATTGCTTGAGAGTTTCGTCAGCATAATGTGTTCGTCCTGTTTCGCAGCGCGTTCGAATTACTTGGCGCCCGTCTTGCCAACCTTCTTCTTCAACTTCTCGCCCGCGTAGCGCACGCCCTTGTTTTTGTACGGGTCGGGTGGACGCAGGGAACGCATTTCCGCCGCTACCTGTCCTACCTTTTGGCGGTCGATTCCATCCAGCGTGATGCGGGTCTGCTTGGCATCGACGGCCGCAGTCACGCCGGTCGGCAAGGGATATTCAATCGGGTGCGAAAAGCCCAGGCTGAACACCATGGTGCCTTTGCCTTTCATTTCCGCGCGATAGCCGACGCCAACGATTTCCAGTTCGCGCTGCCAACCCTTGGTGACGCCTTCGACGGCGTTGTTCACCAAAGCGCGCGCCAGACCATGGACAGCGGCCTGCGAGTCATTCTCGCGAATAGCGGTAAGCGTGCCGTCTTTTTGCTCGAGACGGATGCCCATGGGAAGCGGCGTTTCCACTTTACCCTTCGGCCCCTGGACAGCAACGACGTTGCCGTTCACCTGAATCTTGACTTCTTTGGGGACAACAATCGGCTTTTTCCCAATACGCGACATAGTGATTCTCTGTTCTCGAATTCTCTTTTCAATTCTCAGGGGCTAAAGCCCCATTTTTTGGCCTCGGGCGGCACGGCTGAAGCCGTACCCTGATACGAACCCTCCAACTTACCTCAGCGGCTAAAGCCGCAGTTCCAAGGGCAACCTTATCGCAGGGCAAAAGCCCTGCGCCGCCCAAAAGCAGCGGCCAAAACATTTTCCAGACAACGGCCAAAACATTTTCCGGACAACAGATCCTTGCCTGACGAAACGACTACCAAACCTGGCAAAGCAGTTCGCCGCCCAAGCCCTGCTTGCGCGCCTGACGGCCGGTCATGACGCCTTTCGGCGTGGTCAAAATATTGATGCCGAGGCCGCCCAGCACGCGCGGAATTTCGGTGCGGCGCACGTAGACGCGGCAGCCGGGGCGCGACACGCGCTCGACGTTCGAGATGGCGCCTTCATTGTTGGCCCCATACTTCAAGTAGATGCGGAGGACTTTGTGGCCCTCTTCTTCCGCTGGCTTGAAGTTGGCGATGTAGCCCTCTTCTTTGAGAATGCGGGCAATCTCCGCCTTGAGCTTGGAGGCGGGGACATCGACTTTTTGGTGCCGCGCGTGGAGCGCATTGCGCAACCGCGTCAACATATCTGCGACCGGATCGGTCAACCTCATCGTTTTGTTTCTCCTCGAACTGCCGTCCGTTTGCCGCGGCGGTGGTGCCTGTGGTTCACGCCGCGGAACCCGCAACGGCCCCGTTTCCCGTGCGCCTTAACCTCTGCGCGGCGGGTCTTGCCAAGTATTCAGTCTAAAACTTCAAAGACTCTGTCTCAAAACCACAAAGAGCCTTACCAGGACGACTTCATGACGCCTGGAATCTCGCCCTTGAGCGCGAGCGAACGGAAGCACAAGCGGCAGATGCCGAACTTGCGCAAGAACGCCCGTGGACGCCCGCACAGGTTGCAGCGGTTGTGCTGGCGGCTGGAAAACTTCGGCTTCCTCTTGTCTTTAACGCGTTTTGCGGTAGTTGCCATTTTGCTCCTGATCGTGAAATTTGAAATTGCGAAATTTCAAATTTCAAATTCCCTTGCCGCCGTCTCCCTTGGAACCTAAGCTGCCCGGAAGGGCAGACCCAGTCCGCGCAGCAGCGCGCGGGCGTGGTCGTCGGATTTCGCCGTGGTCACCACGGTGACGTTCATTCCCTTGAGCTTTTCCGCCTTGGCGTAATCGATCTCGGGAAAAATCAGCTGATCCTGCAAACCGAGGGTGTAGTTGCCGCGGCCATCGAAGGACTTGGTGGAAACGCCCTTGAAGTCGCGCACGCGCGGCAGCACGATGGTGATGAAACGGTCCAAGAACTCGTACATGCGGTCGCCGCGCAGGGTTACCATGACGCCGATTGGCATGCCTTCGCGGACCTTGAAAGCGGCAATCGACTTCTTGGCCTTGGTGATGACGGGGCGCTGCCCGGTGATCTGTGCCATTTCAGCGACGGCTGGATCGAGAATCTTGGCATTCTGCGTGGCGTCGCCCATACCCATGTTGATCACAACTTTTTCAAGACGCGGCACAGCCATGGCGTTCCTGAGAGCCAGTTCTTTCATCAAGGCCGGAGCAATCTCCTGCTGGAACCGGGCTTTCAGCCGTGGCTTTTCTTTGGAACTGTGCCGGGGGCGGCCTTTTTCTTTGGCCTCGACTTCGGTTGCCGCTTTTTCTTTATCTCTCTTTGCCATTGCCTTTAGTTTCCTCTCACGTTTCCCGGAGGGTGGGCCGGGGCGTAAGCGTATGATTTTTTTCGTTACTTCTTTCGGTTCGTGTCGAGGTCGGTTCCGCAGCGGCGACAGACGCGAACACTCTGATCGCCTTTGACGTCGTGACCGATGCGTACCGGGCGGTTGCAGGACGAACAGACCACCATGACGTTCGACAGGGCGATACGGCTTTCCTGTTCGGCAATGCCGCCCTTGACTCGGGGCGGATTGGCCTTGACGTGCTTGCGCACCATCATGACGTGCTCGACCAGGAGCTTGTTGGCGTCGGGGAACACGCGCAGTACGCGGCCCTGTTTGCCCTTATCCTTGCCGGCGATGACCTTGACGGTATCGTTACGGCGGATTTCGATTTTCTTGCGTTCCACTACTACTTCAGTCTTTGGCATATCAGTTCCTAAAATTTCAGTTGCCAGCCGTCAGTTGCCAGCTGTCAGTTCCCAACCATCGCCACGGTCCCTATAGAACTTCTGGCGCCAGCGAAACAATCTTCAAAAATTTTTTATCGCGCAGTTCGCGGGCTACGGGCCCGAATACGCGGGTTCCGATGGGCTCGCCGGTGTCGTTGATCAAGACGGCGGCGTTAGTATCGAAACGGATGTAGGTGCCGTCGCGGCGGCGCTGTTCTTTTCTGGTGCGAACGATGACCGCCTTGACGACGGTGCCTTTTTTGGCCGTGCCATCGGGCGCAGCTTCCTTGACGCTGGCCGTAATCACGTCGCCCAGCGTGGCGTGCGAACCCACGTCGCCTCCGAGGGGCAGAATCATCTGCAACTTGCGGGCGCCGGAGTTATCGGCCACCTCGAGCATGCTGCGCATCATTACGGACATACGATCAATCTCCTCAAATCTCTCCGGTTATTGAACCCGGTTCTAACTCCGCCGCCCCTGTGCGACAGGCCTTATTCCGCGGTCAGGGCAGCTACTTCCGGCGCGAGGTTCGAACGGCGCACGATTTCCAGCAGCCTCCACCGCTTCAGCTTCGACAGCGGGCGCGTTTCCTCGATGCGGACGACGTCGCCGACGTGCGCTTCTTTCTTTTCGTCGTGCGCATAGAAGCGCTTGTCGCGCGACATGACGCGGGTATAGAGTGGATGCGAAAACTTGCGCGTCACCTCGATGACGATGGTCTTCTGCATCTTCGTCGATACCACTTCGCCGACCAGCACCTTGCGCTTGCTTTTGCGCGGGGTGGCGGCTGCGGGGGTAGTTTTGGTTTCGGCCATTACTTCTTCTCCGATTTCTTGGCGGACTTCTTAGCGGCTTTCGCCGGCTTCGCCGCAGTCTTGGTCTTGGCTTTCGTCTTAGTCTTAGCTTTGGACTTCGACTTGGCTTTGGACGTAGCTGCGGTCTTCACCTGATGCTCTCCCGCCGGCGCGTCTCCGCCGCCCAGTTCGCGCTGGCGGGCGATCGTCTTCATGCGCGCGATGTCCTTGCGCAGGCCGCGAATCTTGTTCAGGCTCTCGGTCTGGCCCATCTTCATCTGAAACTTCAGGCGGAAGAGCTGGTCCATACTGTCTTTTTCCTGCTGGACGAGCTCTTCTGCCGTCAAATTGCGAATCTTTTCGGTTTCCATGTTTTTCTCAACAACCCAGTGATTTCAAATTACAAATTACAGGTTACAAATTCTAAAATCTAAACATGACCTTCGCGCGCCACAAACTTGGTGCGCAACGAAAGCTTGTGCGAAGCCAGGCGCATGGCTTCCATGGCATCGACGCGCGAAACGCCTTCCATTTCAAACAGGATGCGGCCCGGCTTGACCACGGCGACCCAGTGATCGGGAGCGCCTTTGCCTTTACCCATACGGGTTTCAGCGGGCTTCTTGGTGACGGGCTTATCCGGGAAAATCCGGATCCAGACCTTGCCGCCACGCTTGACGAAACGTGTGATGGCGATACGGCTGGCCTCAATCTGCCGGTCGGTGATGTAACCCGGCTCCAGCGTCTTGATTCCGAAATCGCCAAACGAGAGCTGGCTCCCGGTCCATGCTTTGCCAGTCATGCGCCCGCGCTGTTGCTTGCGGTACTTCACTTTCTTGGGCATCAACATAACGAAGTATCCAATTCCCGCTTTTGCTCAGAATTCTGTGGAGCGTCTAGAACCTGCTTCTAGCTAATTTCAGAACGCGCCGGTTGGAACTCCCGCCTGCGGCGAACGCTTCTTCGCCGGCGGCAGAATTTCTCCGCGGTAGATCCAAACTTTGACCCCGATGATGCCGTAGGTGGTGTGCGCCTCGGTAAAACCGTAGTCGATGTCGGCGCGCAGCGTGTGCAGCGGCAGACGGCCCTGCAGGTACCACTCGGAACGGGCGATTTCGTTGCCGTTCAGACGGCCACCCACGCGGACCTTGATGCCTTTGCAGCCAAAGCGCTGGGCTGAATCGACCGACTTGCGCATCGCCCGGCGGAAGCCGACACGCTTTTCGAGCTGGAGGGCGATGGATTCGGAAACCAGCTGGGCATCGAGTTCCGGCTTATGCACTTCCTGGATATCGAGATGCACGTCGCGCTTGCTGCGAACCTGAAGATCGGCCTTGAGCTTGTCGATCTCGGCGCCCTTGCGTCCGATGATGATGCCGGGACGCGCCGTGCGCACGATGATGCGCAGCTTGTTGCCGGGACGCTCGATTTCGACCGAGCTGATGCCGGCCGACTTGAGCTTCTCTTTGAGCTCGGCCTTCAGCTTGACGTCTTCGAGTAGAAGCTTGTCGTAGTCCTTCTCGACAAACCAGCGCGACTTCCACGGCTTGGTGTAGCCGAGGCGGAATCCGTAAGGGTGAACTTTTTGACCCATCGTGTCTCCTGAAACCAGTTCCTAAAATCTCGTTCCTAAAATCGTGCCCTGAAATTCTTAACGGGCTGCTTTTTCCCAATTGCGCGCCGCTGGCTTTTTCTTGTTCTTGGCCGCTGCGCCCGCTTTGGCCTTCGCCGGTTTCGCGCTCTTGACTGCCGTCTTACCGGCGTCGCCTTTCACTTCACTCTTCAGTTCCGCGCTCTTCGAGGTCCGCTCGCCCAGCACGATGACGATGTGCGCCATGCGCCGGACATAGCGGAACGCCCGGCCCATCGGAGCTGGACGGATGCGCTTCAGGCGCGGACCGTCTCCGGCGATGGCGCTTTTGACGACCAGGTCGTCGACGTCGACGTCGAGACCTTTTTCCTGGCTCAGGTAGCTGGCGTTATCGACCGCCGAGCGCAGCAGCTTTTCCACCGGACCGGCAATGCGCTTCTTGGTGAAATGCAGCGTGCTGAACGCGTCCGAAACTCGTTGGCCCTTGATCAGATCGAGCACGAGCCGCGCCTTCTGCGGCGATACGCGCTGGAACCGGGCTGTTGCTGTAAATTCCATAGCTCTCTCTCTTCGTTCTAAATCGTAACTACTTGGCCGCCGGAGCCGCTGCCGGCCGCGCCGATGCTTCCGACGCCGACTTCATGGAGTGACCCTTGAACGTCCGCGTCAGGCTGAATTCGCCCAGCTTGTGGCCGACCATGTTTTCCGTCACATACACCGGAATAAACTTCCGGCCGTTATGCACGGCGACCGTGTGACCCACCATTTCGGGCAGGATGGTCGAGCGCCGCGACCAGGTGCGAACTACTTTCTTGTCGTTGCGGGCGTTCATGCCTTCGATCTTGGCCAGCAAGTGGCCGTCGATGAATGCGCCTTTTTTGGTTGAACGTGCCATAAATCGTTTCTCGAATCCTGTTAAAGATTGTTACTTCTGCAATCTGACTTCTAACTTCTTACTTCGATTTTTTGCGCCCCACAATAAACTTATCCGTACGCTTGTTGTTACGCGTCTTGTAGCCGCGTGTCGGCTGACCCCACGGCGTCACCGGATGACGGCCGCCGCTGGTTTTGCCTTCACCACCGCCGTGCGGGTGATCCACCGGGTTCATGGACACACCGCGGTTATGCGGCTTTTTGCCCAGCCAGCGGTTGCGTCCCGCCTTGCCGATGGAAATGTTTTCGTGATCGGAATTTCCGACCTGCCCGATGGTGGCCATGCAATCGACGAGGACTTTGCGGGTTTCTCCCGAAGGCAGCTTGACCAAAGCGTAGTCGCCTTCCTTGGCCACGAGCTGCGCCGATCCACCGGCGGAACGCACCATCTGCGCGCCTTTTCCGGGGCGGAGTTCGACATTGTGCACCGTCGTGCCGGGAGGAATATTGCGCAGCGGCAACGCGTTGCCCACCAGAATGTCGGCTTCCGGACCGCTGACCACATGCTGACCCACCTTCAAGCCGTCGGGCTGCAGAATGTAGCGCTTTTCGCCGTCAGCGTAAGCCAGCAGCGCGATCCGCGACGACCGGTTGGGATCGTACTCGATCGTCACCACTTTCGCGGGGATCCCGGTCTTGTTGCGCTTGAAATCGATGTCGCGCAAACGGCGCTTGTGCCCGCCGCCACGAAAGCGGCTCGTCATATCACCCGCGTTGCGCCGTCCGCCGGTCCGCAGCTTGGGCGACGTCAGCGGCTTGTGCGGACGGTTCGTCGTCAGATCGTCATTGACGATGGTCGTCTTGAAGCGCAGCGTCTCGGTTCTCGGTTTATAAGTCTTAATTGCCATATGAAACCTTGCTCTCGGCTGTCAGCTTTCGGCTATCAGCTTAATTTCTTATGTCTTTGGCTCTTAGCCGCCAGCCGATAGCTGACAGCCGATGGCCTGTTCTTACAGATTCTGCGCGTACTCCGGAATCTTCTCGCCCGACTTCAGCCGCACGTAAGCCTTTTTCCAGTCCGGACGGTACCCGGTAAAACGTCCCCGGCGGCGTTCTTTGCCGAGATAGTTCGCGGTGCGCACGGAATGCACCTTAACCTTGAAGATCGTCTGCACGGCTTCTTTAATCTCGGTCTTGGTCGCTTCAGGAGCCACTTCAAAGACCAGCGTGGCTTCGGTTTCTTTCACGCCGAGGCCCTTTTCCGTAATAATGGGCCGTTTCAAAATCTGATATGCCGACTTCATGAAGCCACCTCCGCTTGCGCTCCGGACGAACGCTTGGGCGCCGAAGCGGTCAGCGTCGCCTGCAACTTTTCTAGCACGGGCTGAGCGAAGACGGCCACGTCATAGCGCAACAGATGGAAGGGATGCACCTGATTGCCGCGAATCAACTCCACGCCTTTTAAGTTCCGCGAACTGAGTTCCAGATTCTTGTTCTCCGCGCCTTCCACAAGCAACGCTGTCTTTTCGATCTTCAGGCCATCCAAAGTCTTGCGGAAGCCTTTGGTCTTTGCGTCTTTCAAATCGAAATCGGAAACCACGAACAACTTCCCGTCGGCAAACTTCGCCGCCAGCGCCGAGCGCAGCGCGCCCAGCAATTTCTTGCGCGGAAAGTCATAGTCATACGAACGCGGCTGCGGTCCGTGCACTGTGCCGCCATGCCGCCATAGAGGCGAACGGATCGATCCGACGCGCGCCCGGCCCGTACCCTTTTGCTTCCAGAGCTTTTTGCCCGCGCCCGAAACCAGTTTCTTGTTCTTTGTGGCGTGCGTACCGGCGCGCTGCCCGGCGCGGTAGTGCCGGATCGCCTCCCAGAGCAGGTCTTCGTTCACCGCTCCGAACACGTCGTCCGACAGCGTCATGCTGCCGACCTTCTTGCCCGTCAAATTGATTACGTCGATCGATGCCATATGCTTTCCGTATGCCGCTCGTAAATTCTTGTTAGCCCTTCTTCGCCGCGCGTTTGGCTGCCTTCAACGGATCGACCGTGGTCGTCCCGGCAAATCCACGCCGCTCGCGGGGTGGCCGCTTGGCCTTCAAAATCAACACATACCCGTCATTCGCGCCCGGAACCGCGCCTTCAATGACGAGCAGATTCTCTTCCTTATCGACGCCCAGAATGCGCAGGTTGCGAACGGTAACGCGGTCCGTTCCCATGTGTCCCGACATGCGCATGCCTTTAAACACGCGCGAAGGGAACGCCGAAGAACCAATGGAGCCTGTAACTTGAAACATGGACCCGTGCGACTTTGGACCACCGGCAAACTTGTGGCGCTTGACCACGCCCGCAAACCCGCGGCCCTTGCTGGTGCCGACGATGTCGACAAACTTTTCGCCTTCAAAAATCTCTACCAGCACGCTGTCTCCGGCCTTGACCTGGCCTTCTCCGCCTTCTTCTTCCGTGCCCTGCTTACCGCCGACGCCTTCAATCACAATGGGCACTTCACGCAGCACGCGAACCGGCGGCAGGTCGTTCTTTTTCAGGTGGCCCAGCGTGGCCTTGTTCAGCTTCTTCTCTTTTACAAATTCGACCAAGCCGATCTGCGCGGCGTCGTAACCGTCGCGCTTGGCGGTCTTGCGCTGCGTCACCACGCAGGGACCGGCCTTCAGCACGGTGACCGGGCGAACATCGCCCTTGTCATCGAACAATTGCGTCATGCCGACCTTCTTGCCTAAAATTCCAGCGACTGTGCTAGCCATTGCCGAATATCTCCGCTTCTTTCACTTCTTCAATGCGCAGCGCGAATTCAACGCGCAGCGCGAAAATTCCGAGCCTTACTTGTGCTCTTTACCAAACGCCTTGATTTCGACGTCCACGCCCGCCGGAAGATCCAACTTCATCAACGCGTCCACCGTTTGCTGCGTCGGCTCCAAAATGTCGAGCAGGCGCTTGTGCGTTCGAATCTCAAACGCTTCCCGCGACTTCTTGTCCACGTGCGGGGAGCGCAGCACGCAATACTTGTTCTTCACCGTGGGCAGCGGAATCGGTCCCGCAATCTGCGCTCCGGTACGCTTGGCTGTTTCCACGATCTCGCCTGTCGACTGATCCAGAATGCGATAGTCGTAAGCCTTCAACCGAATCCGAATTCTTTCTTTTCCAATCACTGTTTTTCTCTCTCGCCCCTCCGGTCTGCCGGAGGAAAGAACATGCGGCAAGCTGCAAGCCGCGTTGTTGGTTTTGATAGCTGACAGCCGATGGCCGACAGCTACTTAATAATCTCCGAAATCGTTCCCGCGCCCACCGTATGCCCGCCTTCGCGGATGGCAAACCGCAAGCCCTTGTCCATCGCAACGGGGGTGATGAGTTCGATTTCCAGCGCTACGTTGTCCCCAGGCATCACCATCTCGGTCCCCGCCGGCAACTCCGCCACTCCCGTCACATCCGTCGTACGGAAGTAGAACTGAGGACGATATCCCTTGAAGAACGGCGTGTGTCTTCCGCCTTCTTCCTTCGTCAAAATGTAAACCTCAGCCTTGAACTTCGTGTGCGGCGTAATCGATCCCGGCTTGGCAATCACCATGCCGCGCTCGACATCATCTTTGCCAATGCCACGCAAGAGCAAGCCCGCGTTGTCGCCCGCCAGACCTTCATCCAGCGACTTCTTGAACATTTCGATACCCGTCACCACCGTCTTGCGCGTGTCGCGGAAACCAACAATCTCGACTTCCTCGCCGACCTTCGTCTTGCCGCGCTCAATACGCCCCGTCACAACAGTTCCACGGCCAGAAATCGAGAAAATATCTTCAATCGGCATCAGGAACGGCTTGTCCAACTCGCGCGCCGGCTGTGGCACATACTCATCCACCGCCTTCATCAGCTCGTCAATCTGCTTTTCCCACTTCTCTTCCCCGTTCAACGCGCCCAGCGCCGAAATCTTTACCACTGGAACCTTGTCGCCAGGGAACTGATAGCTCGAGAGCAACTCGCGAACTTCCAGTTCCACCAACTCCAGCAATTCCGGATCATCCACCGCGTCGCACTTGTTCAACGCCACGACCAGGCAGGGCACACCCACCTGACGCGCCAACAGCACGTGCTCGCGCGTTTGCGGCATCGGACCATCCGTCGCCGCCACCACCAGAATTCCGCCATCCATCTGCGCCGCGCCCGTAATCATGTTCTTGATGTAATCCGCGTGGCCCGGGCAGTCCACGTGCGCATAGTGCCGGTTCGCCGTCTCATACTCGACGTGCGCCGTCGCAATTGTGATCCCGCGCGCTTTCTCTTCCGGAGCGTTGTCGATCGAATCAAACGACCGGAACGTGTTCTTCGGATTATGCTTCGCCAAAACCTTCGTGATCGCCGCCGTCAGCGTCGTCTTGCCGTGGTCAATGTGCCCAATCGTCCCCACGTTCACGTGCGGCTTATTACGGTCAAATTTCTCTTTCGCCATGATTGCGCTTCCTCACCCTAGCTTCGTAGTCGTGTTTCTAAATCTGTCATCCTGAGCGTAGCGGAGGGCGAAGCCCGAAGCGGAGTCGAAGGACCCCTGCTACCGCCACACTCTCTCAATAGTACTGATACAGCTTATGAAACTTATGCCGCAGCGGCACCGAAATCTGTTCCAACTCCGACAAATAAAACTCCCGCATCTGCCCCTGATCCGGCAACGGCAGCGCGTCATACAAACTCTTCGCCGCAACTTTCGACCTCAAAAGCGTGGCATCGATCGCCTCAAACACTCTTGCTGCCAAAATCTCTTCAAACCGACGGATCCGCAGACCCTTGCGCTGCACCTGATGCAGAAACTTCTCCGTCGAGTTAGCAAACGCGCGCGCCACCACGGCCCGCAATTCGCCAAACTCTTTTTCCCGCTCGACCTTAATCTCAGCTTTCTCGAAAACCAAGTTCGTCCTCAGCCCGCTCTTTACGTCACTTCTGCAATCTGACTTCAGAATTTCTGGAGCCGATGACCAGGATTGAACTGGTGACCTCTCCCTTACCAAGGGAGTGCTCTACCAACTGAGCTACATCGGCCCAACTTCTCCGCCCACCCGGCCTGAAACTCAGAAACCGCAAGAAACGGCCGTCAAATCACAAATCGCAAAATTACAAATCTCTGGAGCGGGAGACGGGGATCGAACCCGCGACCAACAGCTTGGAAGGCTGTGACTCTACCACTGAGTTACTCCCGCCTGTTTACTTCCCAATGCCGCCCCGATACGCAAAATACGTCCGCGCCGCAAAACTTGCTATCACTGCCAACGTCACTGCGCGAGTCGTTCCATCCGTCAACGTCCGCCATGCCGCCACTCCCAGCACAACGAACAAAGCCATCGCGAGAAGAAAACGGCTCACGCCCGCTCACTCCTCATCATCAGCAACCCACCCAAACTCAACTATGGTGCACAGGGGAGGATTCGAACCTCCGTAGCTCTATGAGCGGCAGATTTACAGTCTGCTGCCTTTAACCACTCGGCCACCTGTGCGAAAAAATCCGCTGCAAGCTTGTCTTACATCAACACGCTACACAACAAAAAACCCTCAGGCACGCACCAACGCATTGCACTCGCCCTTGGAAAATTTCACTGCCACTTGTTCCAAGATTGCCGTGCGCGCGGGCCGCGACTCTGAGTTTCCCCTACCGGTGAAATATGGAGCTGGCGAAGGGATTTGAACCCCCGACCCTCTGATTACAAATCAGATGCTCTACCAGCTGAGCTACGCCAGCCTGCGAGATCGCCCTGGCGCGGGTTGAAACGCACCACGTCCTTTGAGCTTCCGGATGCCCGGGACAATTAACAAAGTTATCATAGCGGCCCCTCACGTGCAAGGCCGCAACAGGATTTGCCACAACAGAAAGCCCCAATAAAGCCGATACCCAGCAGCGAGTTTTAAGGAGTGGGGCATTCGCCGGCTACCTACCCTGCCAGCGAGTCACCTATTCCGGCTAATCGACGCCGTATCCGGATCCCGAAGCCCGAGACGCTCCTGGAGCGCCTTGCGGTAGCGGCGGCTCAGTCGAATGACGGTTCCGCTATCTAGCCGGACGTCATATTCGCCGTCCGTGCCGAGTTTTAACCCCCGAACCCTGTCCAGATTAACGATCGTGGAACGATGAATCCGGCAAAACGTCCCCGGGTCCAGCTCTTGCTCCAGGTCCGCCATACTCCGCCTCAGAAGATGGCTCTTCGGCCCTACGTGCAGACAAGCGTAGTAGTCCGCAGCTTCAATCCAATCGATTTCCGCAGGCTTCAGGAACACCACCTGCCCCGCGCTCTTCACCGCGATACGTTCCAGGAGTCGGAGGGCAACTTCTTTATTTTCAATAGCATTGGTCTTGCGGAACGCGATCTTCTCTTTGGCACGCCCCAGTGCCCTCTCGAATCTGGCATTGTCAAAGGGCTTCAACAGGTAATCCAACGCTCCAGCCTCGAACGCCCGCAAAGCGTAATGGTCATAAGCCGTAACAAACACAACCGCCGGAGGCAACTCCCGGCCCAGCATCTCCAGCACGTCGAAACCGTCGCATTCCGGCATCTGCACATCGAGAAACACCAAATCGGGCCGGGAACTGCGGATTTCGGCAATCGCCTCGGCTCCCGAACCGCTTTCCTGAACGCTCTCGATTTCGGGATCCAGCCCCAAAAGCACTGTCAGATTGCTGCGGGCGGGAGGCTCGTCATCAACTACGAGGGCGCGAATTTTCAGGGAGTTCGCCATCAGTCCAAAAGTGCTGCTCTTCAACGTTGGGACAGCCACCCGCAGCCGATCATTGGCGCAAGCCCCGCTCTTCTACTTAGCTGGAAACCACAAACGGCAGCGAAACCAATGCCTCCACGCCACCTGCATCCTGGTTCCGCAGGCTCAGCGTAAACTCTTCCCCATAAAGGCTTTTCAGGCGCGTGCGCACATTCGCAATTCCGATGCCAGACGCCGTAGCTTCCCAATCGGCCGAAAGGCTCGGCCCATCGTTCCGGACGCTGAGCGTCAGCATTCCATTCATCCTGCTCGCGCCAATCCGGATAAATCCTCCCTGGGCTCTCTTCGCGATGCCATGCTTCACCGCGTTCTCCACCATCGGCTGCAGAATCAGACTCGGTACCTGCGCCAGCCAGAGATCGGGAGGAACGTCCACGCTCAGCTGCAGCCTCTCCGCGAAACGAACTTTCTGAATGTCGAGGTAGGTCTGCGTAAATTCCATCTCCTCCTGCAAAGGAACCTGCTGCCGGGAGGAATCTGCCAGAACCCGCCGTAGCAAATCGCTCAGCCCGACAATCATGCCGACCGCGGCCTCATTTCGCCCCTCCCGGACAAGACCGGAAACCGCGTTCAGGGTATTGAACAGGAAATGCGGCTCAATCTGCTGCCTTAAAGCCCGTAGCTGCGCTTTCGAAAGCTGTTCGTTCAGGCGCGCCGTTTCCGTCTGCTGCTGCGCCAGTCGCTCCCGCGATTCCAGAACGGAATTGACAGTCAGAATCGTGCCGTACAGGAGGAAATCGGCCAGGATTCCGTTCTTGAAGCGATCGATGCAAATCGACAGAAACGGCGCCCGCGGCGAAGGCACAGCATAGGGGTTCATCAAGACTTCAAGGCAAGTCATCCACGCGGAAAACGCAAGACCCACAGCGAGAGCGGAAACCAGGTGAACCAGCCAGGTCGAGAGAGGCCGGAACTTCACTGGCGGAAACCTTCGCCCCAGACGCAGCACCAGCGGCGTCGCCACGGCCCAGGGAATCCACGTTACAACCATGGTGATGAAGAGCTTGACCCAGGCGTGGTGCATGCCCTCCGAACGCATGACGAAGACCGTCTGCGTGCCGTCGAACAAGCCGAGCGCGCACCAGACGGAAACAATCCACAGCCATTGCGACGGCGAGTCAACCGGAGCTGCGCTGGCCAGTTCGGATCCCGCCCCAGCCGTCGATTGCCTTGGATTCACATCCCTTGGGTGCACATCCATAAGACAGATCGTATTCCAGCGCCCGCCAGAATTGGGGAAAATGCAGCCAATCGCCAAAGCTGTGCAGGGGTTGGTCTCGCTCTTTCGATCCGCGGAGGGCCATACTTGCTGCCATGCTGACGAAAACGAAAATCCTCCTGCTCGTCACCGCCGTGGCGGTCTCGCTGGCCGCCTCCCGGCAGGCTCTCTACCCACCCACCGCAACCGCCCAAACCCAAAACACAGGCCCCGAGTTCACCAGTGGCGGTGATTTCAAACTTCCAGAAAACTACCGCCAGTGGGTGTACCTGACCACCGGATTCGACATGAGCTACAACCCAGCCATGTCCATGGGCCACCACATGTTCGACAACGTATTCGTAAACCCGGACTCCTACAAAGCCTTCGTGGAAACCGGAACATGGCCCGACAAAACTACCTTGGTGCTCGAAGCTCGCGGTGCCGAGGGAAAGGGCTCCATCAACCAGAAAGGCAACTACCAATCGGAGGTGATGGGCATCGAAGTCCACGTGAAGGACGAAGCGCGTTTCCCCGGCAAGTGGGCGTTCTTCGGCGTGGAGGATGGCAGGACAGGGAAGATGTTCCCCAGCACCGCAGAATGCTATAGGTGCCACGCCTCGCATGCGGCAGTCGACACCACGTTCGTTCAGTTCTACCCAACTCTCCTGCCCATCGCAAAAAGCAAGAACACGCTATCGGCGGCCTATCAGCACGACTCCATCGTGTCGACGAAAAAATAAGCCAGTGTGGCGCGGGCGCCCCCGCCCTCGTGGTCCTGGTTGAGGAAGAAGAAGCATTGTGGAACGACCCCTACACAACGACCCTAATCCGGAGGCTACCGTGAACCTTACCCAACGACTCGTGATCCTGATCGCTTCGCTGACCGTCGTCCTGACCCTGTGCCTGGCAATCTCTCCCGCCACTTCCACCGAAGAAAAGTCACCCACTCCCCAATACGACGACAAGGGCAATCTCCTCCGCCCCGCCGACTACCGCGACTGGGAATTTCTCTCCGCCGGCTACGGTATGAACTACAGTCCCGCTCCGGGAAGCCATGAACAATTCACCAACGTATTCGTGCCGCGCTGGGCCTATCAGGAATTTGTAGCAGCGGGAAAATGGCCGGAGCAAACCATCTTTGTGATCGATGAACGCGAGGCTTCCAGCAAAGGCTCCATCAACAAGAGTGGACACTTCCAAACCGACTTAACCGGACTCGCCGTCGAGGTCAAAGACTCCAAGCGTTTCCCCGACACCTGGGCCTACTTCGGCTTCGGCAACGATGATAAAACTTCGAAGGCCGCCGACTCCGGCAACAGTTGCTTCAAATGTCACGAGGAGCACGCCGCCGTCGAACACTCCTTCGTACAGTTCTATCCCACGCTCCTTCCGATCGCGAAGGACAAGGGCGTGCTAAAGGCAGCGTACCTCAAGGAGAGTGCCGGCAATTAGCCGAGAGTCGCTATCGATTTCGGATTTTGCCCCGTTCCAAATATCAAGCGACATCGCGTCGCGTCGCGATGTCGCTTTCCGTCAAAGCTCCTCCGTGTGTAATGACTACATCCTGAGCGCCAGTCTGCCGCAGAATTCCTTCCGCCTCCGTCAGCAGGTGAGCGTCCGAGGAATGAACCGACAGCAGAATCTCGCCCCTCTTCATTCGACCCTCGTAATTCTTCGCGTCCGTATCCGAAATGCCCATGCCGACGAAAGCTCCGGCAACCTCTCCCGCAACGCCTCCCACGCCCGCTCCCGCGAGTGCGCCCAGGAGCGGTCCTGCCGCTAGAAACGGCCCTACGCCGGGGATCGCAAGAGCCACTAGTCCAGCCACCAATCCCAAGCTCCCGCCCACCACGATCCCGCTGCCGCCTCCTACGATGGCGCCTGCTTGCGCGTGATCACTTTTTGTCTGCGCCACCTCTTTAGAGTCGAAATTCTCCGGATAGAGCACGGAAACATCTTCGCTCCGGAAACCGGCCGACAGCAGAAGGCGGAATCCCTCTTCCGCTCCGGCCCGAGCCCCGTAAATTCCCAAGGCTGCTTTTCTGGACACAGCCGGAGTTTGCCCCACCACATTCTTTTCCACGTCTTCACCTCTCACATTCCACGAACATGATTTCTCCGTCCGCCCTCTTAGGATGTGGGTCCTCAGCGGGGTGTTGCATAGGAGACCGTCGCAGGAAGCAGCGTTGGCTGGGGGGCCGACCCTAACGGCAGCAAAATGATGGAAGTTCAGGCAAGTAGGGCCAGGCAATTGCAAAAGGCGGCGCCCTTAAGTGAGTGCGTGAGAACTAGAATTCCGCCGCAGCGGTGGGAATCTCCAGCGATTTCAAGCCGCGAAGCGGTCCAAGAATAAAGCCCACGGCGCAAGCCGTGGGTCGAAGTGGGAATTTAAGGACTGTCGCCCACCATACCCAGCGCCGAACTAGTTGGAGCTACTCCCTGCTGCTACTTTCAACTCCGCCTCCCCAGCGACATCTGGGATCGAGATATGCAGAGCGTGCGCAGAAGCGTCGTACGTCGTTTTCAAAGCTTTTGAGGACTTGGAGATCCTGGCGTCAGCCTGCGCGGAGGGCCAGTCGTAGACCACAACTTCGATCGTCTTCCACCATGGCGCATACGTTCCCTGACGTGAAGCAAACTTCACCACCACCGAACCACCATCCGACTCGCAGCTGAACGACTGTCGCAGGAAATCTCCATTCTTGTACCGGAACGTGTGCCCGTCATCCAGATACAGCGAGCCGTTGCATCGCTGCCCGGGATAGACCCTCAATTCGAGAGGGCCGCTCGGCGTCTCGTCTGTACTCTGAATCAAAGGCTGGAGCGGAAGAATGCTGCCCCCGCGCACAAACACAGGCAGGGTCTCTACGCTCGGATGAGTCTTGGGGGGCCCGGGAAACTTCGCATCCTCTCCTGCCTTCACCAAATCCACAAAGGAAGGAGGAGTCGGCCGAGGCGGCACCTTCTTGCCCGTCCACAAATCGAACCACGGTCCATTCGGATAGGAAATCGTGTAGTCGTCCAGCATTTCCGGAAACTGCGGAGGAGCAACCAGCAAATCAGGACCAAACAGAAATTCCGAATCCAGACCATCGAACCCCGGCGCCCCGGGCGCGACAATTTCCGGAAACTCAAGGAAAACCGGGCGAACGAGAGGAAGCCCCGTCCGGGAAGCCTCCTCTGCCAGAGTGTAGATGTAAGGCATCAACCGATAGCGGATTTCAATGTACCGCCGCCGAATTGCCTCCTGCTGCGGGCCATGCACCCACACTTCCTGTGGCAGCGAGCCTTTCGTGGTGTGGTCCCGGAACAGCGGATTAAAAGCTCCAACCTCAATCCATTTGGTAAGAAGATCGGGCTGTGGCGAACCGTTGAATCCCCCGATATCGTCTCCTACAAATGACACGCCGCTCAGTCCAAGGTTCAGCAACATCTGCGTCGCCAGCCGCAAGTGATTCCACGTAGCCGAGTTGTCCCCCGTCCAGGTAAAGCCGTAACGTTGCCCTCCCGCATAACTGGCGCGAGTAAGAACAAAAGGCCGTTCATCGGGACGAAGCTTCAGCAGCCCGTCATAAGTCGCCCGCTGATTCTCCATCCCCAGGATGTTGTGAATCTCCGCATGCGTCGCCGTGCGCGACGCAAAACCCGGCTCTTCGATGCGATGCACGCTGTCGAGCGGCATCGTCTTCGAAGCCACGCCAAAGACCGAGGGTTCGTTCATATCGTTCCAGAATCCAGCCACTCCATCCTGAGCAAATTCTTTATAAAGACCGCCCCACCAATCACGAGTTTTAGCCCGCGTAAAGTCGGGAAATACCGCGGGACCAGGCCACACGATGCCCACAAACTCGCTTCCATCCGGATTCTTCACGAAGTTATCGCCGCCGTGCCCAGTCTCATAAGGCATGTAGTTCTCATTCGTGACGTGGGCGATATGCAGGTCCGTAATCGTCACCAGATGAAAATGCTGCTTGCGCAGATCCGCAACCAATCCGGGAAAGTTCGGGAATCGCCCCGGATCCACCGTAAATGGCCTGTTCTTGATCTGGTAATCGATATCCATGTAGATCACGTCGGACGGGACCTTATCCGCGCGCAGCCGGGTCGTCACCTCCCGAAGTTGCGACTCCGGCGTATAGCTGTACCGCGACTGCTGAAACCCCAGCGCCCACAGCGGAGGCAGCGGCGGCGTCCCCGTAAGGTAGGCATAGCCTTCCACCACCTGCTTCGGCGTCGGTCCATACAGTACGTAGTAATCCAGAGGCCCGCCTTCAGCGCCAAAAGAATATGCGTTGCGAGCTTGCTTCCCGAAGTCAAACCAGGTGCGCCAGGTGTTGTCCAGGAACAGCCCGTAGCTCCGCCCCTCGCGGATTCCCAGAAAAAAGGGAATGCTCTTATAAAGCGGGTCGGTCGACTCCTGCGGCCCGATGTCGGTATTCCATAATGTGAATGCCTGTTCCCGCCGGTCAAACGATCCGGCTTTGTCGCCAAGCCCATAAAAATGCTCGTCGACTGCCATATCCTTGTGCACGGAAAATCCGCCCAGGCTGAACTCCGTCGGCAGGCCAACAGCGTCAGCGCTAAGGACATTGCCCGAAAGATCGCTCACAATCAGCCGCAACGGGTCTCGCTCCGCCCGAACCTCGAGCGCCCCGGTACGAAATCCCACCGCCTTCAGGTCCTGAAGTGCCTGAACCTCCACCGAGTGAGTTCGCGAAGCCGGCAGCACGGCCCAGGAAGCATCTTCCGGCAGGGTGCCCCCCGGAGCGACCCGGACCCGCACAATATCGTCGCGAACCGCTGTGATCCGAATCAGGCCCCCGCCAGCCTGAATCTCCACCCCATTCTTCAGCGGCTGGGCGTTTCCCACCGTCTCCAGCGCAACTCGACTCTGCGCCGCCAAGGGCGGCTGGAGCGCGGGCACAAGGCACAAAGCATTGAATAGAAACAACAAGCGGACAAAACATCGATTCCGGGGAGGTGTCATGTGTGCCCTTCTCAAACGCCACATCATACCAACGCCGAGCGCGGATGGTTGGACAATTGTCATGGTTGCCCTCTCGCTCCGCCCTCGCGAACGACCTCGCAGGCCCCCTCGGGTGTATGATGAAGCCCACTGCATGTGGCGTTTTCGGCGCTTTCGACTGCTGGCCCTCTCCGTTCTCCTGGTAATTGCAATCGTTACCGTAATCGTCCAGTTGAGGAAGATCGCACCCCCCGAGGGGGCGCGCCTCCTCCCGGGCGCCGACGCCTTTGTTTACGCCGACCTTCAATGGGCACGCCGCGCGACGATTCTTACCGGCCTGCCCCAGATCAAACGCTCCCCGGATTACGAACAGTTCGTGCAGGATTCCGGCATTGACTTCGAACGCGACCTCGAGCAGGCGGCGCTCGCGGTACACTACCGGGCCTTCGGATCGCCGCGCTACTCCGCCGTTTTGACCGGTCATATCGACGCCGGCCGCCTCGCCAGCTATCTCCGGCGCTTCTCGCATTCCACAGAAACCGAAGAGGGCGTGGAGATTTACAGCATTCCCCTGCAGGACCAGACGCTCCGCGCTGCGATTCTTGGGCCGGACATGGTAGCCCTTTCGAATCACGAAGATGCCGAGGTCCTTCGCGGCGTCGTCATCCGCTCGCGCAAGCGCGCATCGCCCTTCGGCGGACCCAGCTTCCTGCGCGCCTACTACAAGCGCGTCCCCTTTGCCAGCATGGCCTGGGTCATTGCTCGGGTGGACCCGAAGACGACTTTCGCCGAAATTCCGCAATTGCCGATCGGATCGGTACGATCCTTGCAAAGCCCGGCCGTAGTGGTCGCATCGGCTCGGCTGATTCGCGCGGTCCACGTTAAAGCGGAGGCCTTTACGGCAAGTCCTGAGGAGGCGCGGGGCTTGACCGAAAAGCTCAACGCCGTCCTGACCTTGCTCCGCTTTTCCGAAGCCGAGACGCCTTCCGGTGGCCCCGATGCCGACGTCAAAGCGTTCTTCGAAAGCCTGAAGGTCGCCCAGGACAAAGATCGATCGATCCTGACCGCGACCATGCCCCTGGGTTTTGTGCGCAAAGTGTTCCGCGATCCCGTCACCGAAAGCGAAGCCGACGCAACCGGAAAACCTGTCCCCAAAGCCCCAGCCGCCCGCTAACCGCGACCCATCGAAACCGTCTGTATCCTGAAACTTCCGCCGCCTGACGGGGATCCTACATACAGGAAAGATTGTCCGAGGTATCTACCCTCGGAACGACCTAGCTATCTCATTGAATCCTTTCCGTTTACCATCGAAAAAGCCGTATCATGAGAGCTCGAGGAACGAATGTCCAATTTACCTTTGCCGCTGGCCGCATTCCTGGCTGGCTTGATTTCATTTTTGTCTCCCTGCGTGCTGCCATTAGTGCCCGGCTACGTCTCGCTGATCTCCGGCGCTGGCGTCGAAGAGTTGAAGACCCAGGACAGCCAACTCCTCCGCCGCGTGATGTTGCAGTCGGTGATGTTCATCTTGGGCTTCAGCGTGGTCTTCATCACGCTGGGCGCTCTCTCCACCAGCGTTGGGCAATTGCTCACGCACTATAAAACCATCCTCGCGAAGGTGGCGGGCGTGGTGATTATTCTCTTTGGTTTGCATCTGACGGGAATTTTTCGCATCAATGCCTTATACGCGGATAAGCGTCTGCACGGCGTAAAGGGCGGCGCGTCGCCCTGGGGCGCTTTCGTAATCGGTTTCGCTTTTGCTTTTGGCTGGACCCCTTGTGTGGGGCCAATATTGGCTGTAATCCTCACCTTTGCAGCGGAGCAGGATACCGTACTCAAAGGTGTGGGCTTACTCGCAATCTATTCGCTGGGTCTGGCCGTGCCGTTCTTGCTCACGTCACTGGGGATCGAACGATTCTTGGTTTTCTACAAACGCTTCCAGCGCCATATGCACGCGTTAGAGGTCGCAAGTGGCGGCTTGTTGATCGTTCTTGGAGTGTTGCTGGTAATGGGGCGGTTTAACGTGATTTCAGGATATTTCTCTTTCCTGAACCGGTTTGCACTGTAAATATGGAGTTTGGGCTATGAAGCGCACTTTTCTGGTACTGGTCGCAATTCTGGCGGGCGTAACGTTAATGATCTTCGCGGCCAAGAAGATCAAGCCTTCTGCGTCGAACAACAGCATCGGTGCCTTGCGCGGCGCTCCCGCCCCGGACTTCGCTCTGAAAACCCTCGACGGCAAAACCCTCAAGCTCTCCGATCTCCGCGGCAAAGCTGTACTGGTGAATTTCTGGGCCACCTGGTGCGCGCCCTGCAAGATTGAAACTCCCTGGATTGTGGATCTTCAAAATCAATACGGCTCTCAGGGATTGCAGGTGGTCGGCGTTTCCATGGACGACGAGAGCGACACCGAGGACGTGAAAAAGTTCGCCAGCGAAATGCACATGAACTACCCCATCTTGCGCGGCACTGAGGATGTCGGTAATTCCTATGGCGGCCTCGAATTCCTGCCCACCACCTACTTCGTCGGGCGCGATGGAAATGTCACCGGTCGCGTTCTGGGCCTGAAGGGTCGCGGCGATATGGAAGACAACGTGAAGAAAGCTTTAGCCACGAAGGATTCAACGCAGACGGCGCAAAAATAGCTTCACCCTCGAGAGCTCCAAATCTATGGGAACGCTTGTACGAGCAAGACGAACTAAACGCTGGGGTGCGGCGGCCTTGGCTGCGCTCGCGGTCATCGCGGTGACGCTGGCCGCGCTCGCAAAGATCTTTACCGTCCAAGCCCAGGAACTCTCCCCCGGAAAAACCGGCGGCCCCTCCGTTAGCCTCGTCTCAGCGCCGTTGCCCTCCATCATTCGCGGCGAGCCCGGCAGCATGGACCTCCGCTTCCACGTTGCCAGCGGCTATCACATCAATTCGAATCAGCCTTCGGAGGAGTTCATGATTCCGACGGCTCTGCGTGTGGACGCCACGACCGACATCGTAATCGGCAAAATCAGCTATCCACCCGGTCAAAACGTAGCCTTCGATTTCGCCCCCGACCAGAAACTGAGCGTCTATAGCGGCAACTTCACGCTGGGCGTAACCGTTCGTCCCCTGCACACCGTCCTCCCAGGCAAATACGCCATGCGAGGCTCCCTGAAATATCAAGCCTGCGACAACCGCGCCTGCTACCCGCCCAAGCAACTGCCAGTCGAATTCGAAGTGAAAGTCGTGAAAGCGCCCGCGGTTCACGGCCATAGGCCCGCCCAAAGCCCACACGCCCATTCGTAAATTATGTTTCCCCTGTCATCCTGAGCGCAGCATTGCCTTCACGAAGTGAAGGCAATGCGTAGTCGAAGGACCCCTGCACCGTCAGCCCCTCAACATCCAATCCGTCTTTAGACTCTCATCCGAGCCAATGCCGGCTGCTCTCATCAAAACCCCAAAACCGTTCCGTTTTAGATACCCTATTCTCGCGACGCTGCCAACCTAATCGCGCTAACACGATGCGAAAGGCTCGGGTGCGTGGAAAAGACTTCTTCGATCCAGGTGCACGTCTCATGTATACCCGTGCGGGTGTAAAGATCCGTTAGGCTGCGAATGCCAGCCTCGGCACTGCCAGTCAAATTTAGAGCTCCGAGGTCGGCGTCATATTCGAAGCGCCGCGAAACGAAATAAACGCAAACTAGCGGTATCACTACCAGGCCAACGCTCACCAAAAGGGTCGCCACAAATCCTACGCGGGGTCGCCAGAGCACCACCAAGCCCGTTGCTCCAAATATCCCGAAGATCGCTGCAAGTTTCTTCAGTCCGTGCTGATCCTTGACGTGCGACTCATGTCCAATCACAAAATCTAGCTGCGGTCCGTGTAACCAGTGACCATAGTCCTCCGTCACCGCGATGCGCCGCCCTCCCCCATATGCGTTCGTCAATCGGCCTTTGCCGGGCGGAACGACGCAGACGTGCCTCAAGGGGACCTCGGCCTTCCTCGATAGAATCAACGCACGTTTGTAAAGCTCCCCGGATTTCACGGGACGAAGTTTCAGCCCCTCTGCGGAGCGCAGACGCAAAGATCCAACAAAGGCGGTGAGCCCACCGATCAGCATCCACACAATCCCCGCCAGCCGATTTTGGATGTCCTCCGCTCCAAAAGAGAGAAGCAGTAGGGGGATGTAAAGCGAAAAAGATCTCCACGCGGCGAGGCGAAGCATGCCTACTGCTGTCCAACGCCGCCTCAGGAACTCTGCGTCCCCCGAATACCCAATGAACTGGTACACCAGAACGGCGATGGACGGCAGAACTATCGCCAAAGCCCAAGTCGGAGGTTGAGACGATGCCTGGTGAACCCAGGATTGAACGGACAGCAACGACCGCCAAAGCGCGATCAGGAAAAACAGCAAAACTCGTCCGCGCCGCCGGGCAACGATCCACCATCTGAAGCGATCAGGCTCGGCAATTTTGCGGGCACGGACGCGACACAGTACGGCGCCAATCGCGGGCGAAAGCAGCAATGCCACGAATATTCCGAGATACAACGAATTCGGGATCAGAGACTCGTTCCTGCTTTTTTCAACCGCCCCACAGTCCTATCTTTCCCCAAAGCCACCATCACCGCAAACAAACCAGGCGCCACCCCCTGCCCAGTCAGCGCCACCCGCGCACCATTAATCAGCCCACCAGCCTTCACACCCTTCTCCGCAGCCAACTCGCGCAAAACTTTCTCAGTTTCCACTTCCGAAAACGCCTCCGAGCTAGCCGCATACCGGCCACCCAACTCCACCAGCATCTCGCGCACCGCGGCATCCCCAAGAAACTTCGCCACAGCCGCCGGATCCGCCTCAAACGTATCCGAGAAAAACGCCCGAAACGCTCCAGCAAAATCCCTCAAATTCCTCGCCCGAGGCTTCAACAAATCCACCGTCTTCTCCAACCACCCCGCCTCGCGCGGAACAGGAACCACCCCAGACTTCTTCCATTCCTCTTCAATCAGCGGAATCAGCTTCTCCGCCGGATATGCCCGGATGTACTCCGTATTGAACCAATCCAGCTTGGGCCGGTCAAAAACAGCATTCGATTTCGAAATTCCGTCCAAACCGAACCGCTCAATCAGTTCGCCGTCGCCCAAAACCTCATTCGCAGAATCCTTCGGCGTCCATCCCAGCAGCGCCAGAAAATTGCGGAAAGCCTCAGGCACAATCCCCTCATCCCGGTAAGCCATCACGCTGGTCGCGCCATGCCGCTTGCTGAGTCGAGTCTTATCCGCGCCTAAAATCAGCGGCACATGAGCAAAGGCCGGAAGCGCTGCCCCAAGAGCCCGATAGAGCAGCACCTGCTTCGGCGTATTCGAAATATGGTCAGCCCCACGCAAAATGTGGGTCATGCGCATGTCAATATCATCCGTAACCACGCTCAGGTGATACGTGGGCACGCCATCGGAGCGCAGAAGAACAAAGTCCTCCAGTTCCATATTTGCAAACTCCACCCGCCCAAACACCTGATCCTCAAACGCAGTCGAACCGGTCAATGGCACGGCAAACCGAACCGCAGCCGCCGCGCCCTGGCCTCGCCGCTTCCCCGCTTCCTCGCGCGACAAGCGCCGGCAAGTGCCTTCATACCGGGGGGGGCGCCCCTCCGCCTGAGCCGCCGCACGCCGCTGCTCCAGTTCTTCCTTCGTGCAAAAGCAATAGTAAGCATGCTCCGAGGCCAACAACCGTTCCGCGGATGCCTTGTACAACTCCATCCTTTGCGACTGAAAAAATGGCCCCTCATCCCACGTGATTCCCAGCCAGTTCAAACCTTCCAGAATTCCGTCCACCATTTCGCCGGTAGAACGCTCAAAATCCGTGTCTTCGATACGCAATACGAGCGTTCCCCCAAAATGCCGGGCGTACAGCCAATTGAACAACGCGGTCCGAGCCCCGCCCACATGCAAATAACCGGTGGGAGAAGGGGCAAAACGAAGGCGGGGTTGTATAGGCGACGCAGGCGCGCCAGTGACTTCAGTCATGGATGAGTAACCAACACTTGATGTTACGTGGATGTTACGTGCCGCGCAAAATCACCGTCAAGCTACGCCAGCCGAAGGTCCCGACAGTCACCGGGTAACCGCCGTAGTGCCGCCCGCAGAATTGTTCTAGAGAGTTATTGTTTTGGTTCTCCCACTATGAAAGCATGGTGGGCTCATTCCGCATCTAATTCCCATCCGGAGAATCTCGAATTGGGTGGTCTCTCGAACGGTCTCGCGAACGGCCTGACGCAAGGCGGATTAGGTGGTCTGGCTACCATTCCGGGCGCAGTCGCGCTCTTGCTCTTTTTCGTCTTCACCTATCTTTATTCGCAGAGCCGAGCCGACTACTTTCGCGCCTGGCAGATCGGTTGGGCCGCCTACTCGCTGCATTACGGGCTGGATACATGGATGCTCTTGCGCCGTCCCTCCGCCGCGCTTTTCTTCATTTCCCAGCTCATGCTCTTCGCTATGGCGTTTTGCGTATTTCTTTCCACACGCCTCACGCGGCGCGAATTTCAGTGGCGCTGGTATGACGGTGGCTTGGGCGCGGCCGGAGCGCTTCTCACCCTCTGGAGTTTGCGGCAGCACCTGGTCAACGGTGTGTTCAGTCTGCGCGGCGCGGGCCGTTCCCCGGTGGAACTCGGAGTCGCCGCCCTCCTGCTCTATTCCTCTCTCCAGTTCTACCGGCAAGCCCACCGGCGTCAACTCGTCGGTCTCAGCCTCCTCGCCATCACTTTGGCCTTTTGGTCCGTTCTCATGGGCTTCGACCAATTGGGCTCGTACGCCGGTGCTTCCATAAGCCTCGGCCAGTTGCTCGGTCCATTCCCGCAGATGCTCCTCGGCATCGCGATGGTCATCGTTCTGTTCGAGATCGAGCGCCGGTCTGTGCAGGAAAACACTCTGACGTTTTCCACCTTGGGCGTCGACGCCGGCAAGTTGCTCGATGCGCCGCAGCTCATTCCAAATATAGAATTCATCCTGGACCGTTTCCTCTCCGCCGTCTCCGGGAAACGCGCCATGCTTTGCGCGGCGGAACCCTGGCGCGAGGTGATTCCTTCTGTTCAGCGCGGATTCCCGCCCGACCTCCTGCGCGAGTTTGAAGCCTCGGGCGGGGCAAACTATCTGTGCCAGTTGGCTTTCCGCCGCAGCGGCTTCGTCGAACTCCGCAATCTGGCCGATCTGCCGGAGCCGGTTCCCGCCGTCGCGGGAGAGGGCTTCGAAAACTTTCGTCAGGTCCTCCTGCGCCACGGCATCAAGGACATCACCGCGTTCAGCCTGCAAACCCGCGAAAACAATTTCGGAGTCGTCATGTTTCCCGGCGGCGTCCGCCGCCTCTTTGCCGCTTCTCAGGTCCGCATGGCCGTGGGATTGGCGCTGCAAATCGCCATGACCCTCGAGAACTACATCACCACCCATGCCGCCCACCGCCGGACCCAGGAATACGAACTCCTCACACAGATCGGCCAAGCCGTAAGTTCCCGGCTGAATCAGGACGAAATCCTGCGCGTCATCCAGAAGGAACTGGGCCGCCTCTTCGATACCAGCAATTTCTACGTCGCCTTCCGCGAGGGCGAAGAGATTCGTTTCGAAATGGAAACGGTGAACAACGTCGCCCTTCCCAAACGCTCGCGCAAGACCACCAACGCTCTCACCGAATACATCCTGCGCACCCGGCAGCCCTTGCTCATTCGCTCGGACCTCGAGAATGTGCGCGCCCGCCTGGGCGTGACCTACATTCCGCCGGAGCCCGCGAAGTCGTTCTGCGGCGCGCCCATCTTCGTGGGCGGCCACGCTGCCGGCGTCATGGTCGCCATCAGCTGCGTCGAGGAATTTGCCTTCGAATTGCAGGATCTGGAGGTGATGAAGACCGCCGCGGCCCAGGTTTCCGTGGCCGTCGAAAACGCCCGCCTCTTCCAGGAAGAAAAACGTCGCTCCCGCCAACTGTCGTTCTTGAACAATATTTCAAAAACCGCCATCTCCAGCCAGGACTCCGAGCAGATGCTGGCCGAAATCGTTCAGGAGATCCAGAAAACGTTCCAATTCGATCACATCGGCATCGGAATCCTGGACTACGCCACCAAAGACATTGAAATTCGCGCCGAAGCAGGCGCCACCGCCCAAGCGCGCGGAAAGCGCATCCCCCTGGGCGTGGGAATTCTGGGCCGAGTCGCCCGCTCCGGCGAAACCGCTCTTGTCCAAAGCTCGGAGCAAAACCCCGCTCTCGGCATCCTCCCCGATTCGCGCTCCGTTTTATGCATTCCCGTCAGTTACGGAGAAACCCTGCTCGGCGTCCTGAACGTCGAAAGCAAAAGCGAGAGCGCGTTCACGCCCGATGACAAACTCATCCTCGGGACTTTGGCCGACTTGTTAGCCACAGCCCTGCACAACTCCTTCGTATTCCAAAAGCTGCAACGCCAGTCCATTACCGACGGCCTCACCGGCATCAAAACCCGCGGCTTCTTCCTCGAAGCCGTCCAATCCGAATGGAAACGCGCCTCCCGCTCCGGCCGCCCTTTCTCGGTGGTGCTCGTCGATCTCGATAAATTCAAGGAAGTGAATGACACCATGGGCCATCTGGAAGGCGACTTGGTCCTCGCCCGTGTCGGCCGCCTCCTCGAACAAAAATGCCGCCAGTCCAACGTAGTCGCCCGTTACGGCGGCGACGAATTCATCATCCTCATGCCAGAAACCGGCATCGAGCAAGCCCAGATTCTCTCCGAACGCCTGCGCCTCTGGATGGCGACCGACCCCATGCTCAGCGAGCACCGCATCTCCGGCAGCTTTGGTGTCGCCAGCTTCCCTTCCCACGGCTTCAGTGTGGAAGATATCGTTCGCGTCGCCGATCAGGGCATGTACATCTCCAAACACGCCGGCGGAAACCGAGTCTCCAAGGTCGAACTCTTCGGCTCGGACGAAGGCGTAGCCGTCAAACGGCAAATGATCGCTTCCTTCGTCGAGGGCTTCTTGCAGCGGGATCACACCGGCCCTGAGCACGTGGAAGAAGCCGTCTCCGCCCTCGTTCGCATCGGAGGCGTCGGCGAGAACTGCCATCCCGAGGTCTTGCGCGAAGCGATCGAAGCCCTGGCGCGTGCCTCAGAGAGTCGTGAAACGCACGCTGCCGGACACGGTGAGCGTATCGTCCGCTGCGCGGAAATGCTGGCACGCGCTCTTGACGTGCCCACCGACGAATTAGCTGACTTGCTGTTTGCGGCGCGTGTCCACGACGTCGGAAAACTCTTCCTGCCTGAGAAGATTCTGAACAAGCCTGGTTCCCTCAGCGAAGACGAATTCTATTTAATGAAGCTCCATCCCCAGATGGGAGCCGAGTTAGCAGCCACCCTCCCCGCCAGCGAGCGCATGCAAGGCGCCGTCGAGCATCACCATGAAGCCTTCGACGGCTCCGGCTACCCCGCCGGCCTGCGCGGAGAGCAGATTCCATTTCTGGCACGTATCCTCTCTCTAGCGGACGCGTTTGTGGAAATGACCTCGGAGCGCCCCTTCGCCCCTGCAAAGACCGTGGATGAAACTCTGGTGGAACTGGAAAAGCTCAGCGGCACCCGCTACGACGGCATGCTCGTCCGGGTCCTGCTGCGTCAGTTGCGCGCGGAAAAGACGGCCTGGGTCTAGTTGAGGGCAAGCTGACGTAGTTTTCTTGGTCATTTGGGCCCATACTACTTGCGTTTCCCGCCTGCGAAACAAGTGTGGCACGGGCGCCCGGGGATGTCCGGCAGGACAGCCTCGGGATTCAACCGCGCAATGCGCTGATCCCTCCAATTCGTGACCCGCCCCATGTAGATCTGGGCCAGCAGATCCCCGGAAAAACGAATCTGGGTCCTTACGGGAAGCTTGTAAATCGGAACGATGCTGAAGACAGCGACTGGAACTTGCACCAGAGGCAAGACTGCTCCGCTTCTTTGTGTCTCCGACAGCGGGATCTCCCCAATGGCAAGGTCTCCCGCCATCCGCCTCACTTCCTGCATCCCCTCCAGCGAACTGGTCAAGATATACCCCACCTGCAGGCTGGGGTGTTCATCGTGAAACTTCCTGCCCCACACCCCGAGAAGGGGACCAGCTAAACTCGAGCCGGAACCAGCCAAAGTCATGGTCTGTTGCGCCGCAGTCGGAATCGGGCTCGACACCCAGCCCCACACCCAAAACAGAGCAATCCCAACCCGCAACACCGGTCTTCGGCTCCCCATTCCCGACTCCCATCTCAGCGCCAAACAAACGGACAGCTCCCTCCCTCCTATCGGCAGAATGTCCAATGACTTCGCATTTAGATGGATGTGGTGATCGCCGCGAGTAACTTGGTCTCTTACGGCAGCCGCGGCATCCTCTTTTTCTTTGCCCCCAGGTTCTTCTCTTTTCTCAGCGTCCAGGCCGCGCGCAGAGCCCCCGTCACTACGTCCTCGTTCGCCTTCGACAGTCGAATGTGCGTCGCACCCATCTTGCCCCAACCGCCGGCAATGGGTAGAAATACCTCCGGCATCTCCTCCACGAATTCCTGCTGCTGTTCCACAGTCAGCATCAGGTTGCCGTAACCCTGCGCCTGCGCCGCCAATGTTGCAAAAATCATGCCTCCCACGCGGAAGTCAGCCGATCCCATGTGCGAGCCTTCCTCCGCTCCCTCGAGGCTAAGAGCGATCCGCCGAAAATCGGAAGCCTTCATCTTGCAGATTCTAGAGGTTTCTCAAAAACGCGTTTCCGCAAAGATATCCCCTCGTTCGGCCCTCCCCATCTCCCCGGGCGCAAGATTCTTTGCGAAAGAAAAAACTCTCCCGCCTTCGCGATCAATCCGTCAGGTGAGCCGCGATCATCTGCCATCCCTCCGCCCTTTTCTGACAGATCAGCGTCGCGCGAATTGCTTTGGGTTGCGGGCCGGCCGGTTTAATTACGCCCATCAAAACCGCAGTATCACCAAACACTCGAACGACGGTTTCGCCAGGAGTCGCACCCGCGAATCCGCCTGGCTTTGCCGTTTGCGGAATGATGTCATCCTTGCTCAACAGACTTCCGTCAAAACTGCTGCCGATGAAATCATCGGCAATCATCCGTCGAAGCGAAACTAAATCGCCCTTTCCATCCGCTGTAAGCCAATCCCGCTCCAATTGCTTCACTTGATCTTCAGCCCCGTGACCTTCAGGCCTGGTCATGGATGGGGCCGATCGCTGTTGAGCAAAGCTTAAGGTCACGCTTACCCAAATCAGTAGAACAGCATGTGTGAAAGCACGTGCGTAAGCCATTTCCTACCTCCATCGTGCGGGCGATTGCTTACTAGACACCGCGAAAGCTCAAAGAGTTTCGCGGAACCTGGGATGCACCGCAGAGATCGATCCGCACCTTCCCGCGCATTCGCGACGAGCAAGGTGCGGAAAAATTCGCGACAGAGACTTCTCCCCGGCTTGAAGCCCCGCTTCTTGCGGTCGACTAAGCGGCGCTAATGGCTCTCACCACTTGCAACCAACACCGCGAAACAGCGAGACTGGAGGGATGAGCGTATCCCTCTCCCTGCAAGGCCGCGTCGCCCTCGTCACCGGCGGCTCCCGTGGCATCGGCGCAGCCACGGTCCGTCTCCTCGCCCAAGCCGGCGCCAAAGTCGTATTCAACTACCAAAAAGCCCGCGACGCCGCGGAAAAGCTAGTCCAGGAATGTGGTCCCGAGAACTGCCACGCCGTAGCCTGCGACCTCACCGGCACCGAAACCGCCCAAGCCTTAGTCTCCGCCGCCGTCCAGCGCTTCGGACGCCTCGACATCCTGGTTGTCAATCACGGCGTCTGGCCCGAGCACGACGCCGGCATCGACGCCATGCCCGACGCCCAATGGCGCAACACCCTGGCCATCAATCTCGACTCCGTCTTCGCAATCACCAAACACACGGTCGCCCAAATGAAGAAGCAACCCCGCCAGGACTCAGCCGCCGGTCACATCGTCCTGGTCAGTTCCACATCCGGCCAGCGCGGCGAAGCCTTCCACGTCGACTACTCCGCCAGCAAAGGCGCCCTCATCAGCATGACCAAAAGCCTCTCCAGCGAACTCATCCGCCAAGGCATCTACGTCAACTGCGTAGCCCCAGGCTGGGTTGACACAGATATGTCAGCAGGCGCCCTAGCTGATCCCAAAATTTCCACCACCGTCCTCGCCACCATCCCGCTGGGCCGCGTGGGCACCCCAGCCGAAATCGCCGCCCCCATCGTCTTTCTTTGCACAGAGATGGCCGGATTCGTCTCGGGAGAGGTTTTCAACGTCAACGGCGGAGCCGTGCTGGTAGGCTGATCCTCAGGTTCGTGTGGCGCGGGCGCCCTCGCCCGCGAGGTCTTGATTCTTGATCTTGGACCTCGGTACGAGGACGTTAAACCTTTGAGAATCTACAAAGCCCGCAGCTACACAGACACCCAAGGCAGCCGCGAACGCTAAATCAGCGTCCAAGCATGCAAGAACCTATGAGATTCTATTTCGCCATTTTGCTGCTGCTCGCAATCGCTTCAGCCCAAACGCCAGCGCCAACTTCGCCCGCCGCTGCCACGAAAACTCCCGTCAAATCCGCGGAAGACCAAAGCACCGAAAAAGCCCGCGCCCTCCTCGCCCAGGCCATCGAAGCCCTCGGCGGTTCCGCCTACCTCAACTATTCCACCCGCAGCGAGGAAGGCCGTTCTTACAGCCTCTATCACAGCCAATCTCGCGGTACCGGCACCATCTACCGCCGCTTCTATCGCTACGCCGACAAAGACCGCGTCGAGTTTGCCCTCGAAAAGGGCATTGGCGTCTACGACCTCATCCCGTTCCCAATCCCTGTTCCCGAAGGCAAGTCCAACAAGAAAACCGATGTCGCCCTAATCCACAATGGAGACAAAGGCTACGAAGTCAGCTTCAAGGGCACCGAACAGGAAGACGCCAAGGACACCACCGACTACCTCCGCCGCCGCGAGCGTTCCATGGAATGGGTTCTGCGCAAGTGGATTCACGAACCCGGCGTCGCGCTGTTCTACGACGGCACCGCCCTCGGTAACGCCAATCTCGCCGACAAAGTCACCATCACCAATAGCCTCAACGAATCCGTAACCCTGTTCCTCGACACCACCACGCACCTGCCCGTAAAAAAGTCATACGCCTGGCGCGATGCGTCCGACAAATACCAGAACGTCGAAGAAGAGGCCTACGACAACTACAAGTCCGTCCAGGGCATCATGACGCCCTACACCCTCTCCCGCTATTACAACGGCGATCTCGTCTCCGAGCGCTTCCTCAGCAAGGTCAAGTACAACAACGAACTCGCCGACTCTCTCTTCGAAGCCAAAGCCACGCCCGCAAGCAACTGATTGCAGAATAGTTACTGCACACCCGGGCTCCCATATGTTGTTCAGATTGTTGCCACAGTCTGTGGCTAATTTGCCACAGCACGACCCCCTCCCCGCCGAGTAGTCTTACGCAGGCGACAGATTCCGTCTGTGGTCAGGAGAAAGTGGACGCCTGGAGTACGAACAGACAATCCGCTCAGCCGTCGACTGCAGCGGCGTCGGCCTGCACAGTGGCGCCCCGGTTCGCCTGCGCCTTCTCCCCGCCCCCAGCGGCACCGGCATCCTCTTCCGCCGCACCGACCTCGAGGGCTTCGAGATCGAAGCCGTCGGCCACAACGTCGCCAAAGTCAGCTACGCCACCAGCCTCATGAAGAAAGGTGTCCTCATCTCCACCACCGAACACCTGCTCTCAGCTCTGGTGGGTGTAGGTGTGGACAATGCGATCGTGGAACTCGACAACCTGGAACTGCCCATCCTCGACGGCAGCGCCCAGCCTTTCGTGGAAATGATCCAGCAAGCAGGCCTCCGCCGCCAGCGCCGCCGTCGCAAGTATCTTCGCGTTCTCCACCCCATCGAACTCTCTGAACGCGGAAAGTTCATCGCCATCTATCCCGCCGACAGCTATTCGGCGTCCTACTCCATCGACTTCCCCCACCCCGCCATCGGCCGCGAAACGTTTGCCGTAGAACTCTCCAACGGCAGCTACCTCAAACAAATCGCCCCAGCCCGTACCTTCGGCTCCCGCGAGGACGAGCAAGCCATGCGCAACATGGGCCTGATCCGCGGCGCTTCTCGCGACAACTGCGTAGTGCTCACCAAAGACGGCATCGAGAACCCGCCCCTGCGCTTTCCAGACGAGTTCGTCCGCCACAAGGTCCTCGACCTCATCGGAGATTTAGCTCTATTAGGAAAACGCCTGCTGGGAAGAGTAGTAGCCGACCGCGCCGGCCACGCCATGCACACCGCACTGGTCTCAAGAATCCTGAAGAACCCGTCGCTCTGCGAAGAAGTAACTCTGGAAGCCCCGCAACACGAAAGCGGGAATTCCTCAAGTTCCGCAAAAGAAACAATCGCTTCGGCTGCGGACTATTCGGTTTAAACCAACCCTCTGTCACCCTGAGCGAAATCTAAAAACTTCTGTCATCTTGAGCGCAGCGTTCGCGCGCGCCAGCGCGGGAATGCGCAGTCGAAAAGCCTGCCCTGAGCCTGTCGAAGGGACCCCTGCCCACCCTGTAATGCCGGAGCCCGCGAGCTTTCTGCCGGCCCTCGCTTCTACAACCTGCAATCTGACTTCCGCACCCCCTACCACTTCTCCTTCAAAGCCAGCGCCGAAAGCGCATTCATAGGCTTGCGCATCACCGGCGCCGTCTTCATCGCCAGCTGCCGCGTCAACCAATCCTCAATCGCCTCCTGCGCCTTCCGCGGCGGATCCACAAACCGCAATCCAGCTTTCCCCGACTCATCCGCCCAGGCCAGATCCGCCCGAAACTCCAGCGCCCCCGGCATCTCCGGCAGGAAAAACGAAATCTTCGACACCCCACTCGTAGGCAACGGGCCGTCGAAGCTCACCGCCATCCCGCCCTCGCTGATATTCGTAGCCTTCGCCTCCCGCGTCTCGTCTTTCCCAAAAACCACCGTCACCCCAAAATCCAAAGGATGCCGATAATACCGCCGCCGCTCCCGCGTCATCATCGCCACAGCAGCGCTGGCGCAGCGCGTAGCATTCACCGCCGACACCGGCTTCTGAATCACAAAATTGGCGCCCATCTGGAACGCCTGCGCCGTCGACGTGCGCTGGTTCAACACCGCCACAGCCACCGAATTCTTATTAGCAGTCATCTGCCGCATGTCCCGCAAAACTTCCGGCCCACCCTGAAAATCATCGCAGTCCACAATCACCGCGTCGTAGTGCTCGCTCAACAGAATTTCCATTCCGGCGTTGGGGCCAACGCAAACTTCCACGCCAATCGAGTGGAACTCGAGGGCGGAACGCAAAGGCCGGACCAGATCAGGATCCCGGCTCAAAAATAACGATGCAAGACTCATAGCGTCATAGTCATCCTAACCGCTATTTCCGCATATATCACACCCGTAATTACCCTCAGGGTACTTCCGGAAAACCCGCTCCCCACAGCCTTTCCCCTTGGCAAATCCGCACCCGCACCAGCACACTGTAACCACTGTGCCCACAAGAGCTTACTTGTCACTGGGATCCAATCTAGGAGACCGCGCAGCCCACCTGAGCGAAGCAATTCGCAAACTTTCGGACTTCGGCGCAGTTACCAATTGCTCATCCATCTACCAAACCGAACCCGTCGAAGTCACGAACCAGCCAGAGTTCCTCAACTGCGCCATCGAACTCGAAACAACCTTAGACCCGCAGCAAATCCTGCACGCAATCCTAAAAATCGAACTCGAAATGGGCCGCGACCGCAACACCCAACCCCCCAAAGGCCCCCGCACCATCGACATCGATCTCCTACTGGCGGGAAATGCAATCATCAACACCCCTCAACTAGTCGTTCCCCATCCCGCAATGCAAACCCGCCGCTTCGTCCTGGAGCCCTTGGCAGAGATCTCACCGCAAGCAATCCACCCGCTACTGCACCTCACCATTCAGGAATTGGTAGATCAACTACCGGCAGGGCAAGCCGTAAGGAGACTCACGAACGCATGATTAACTGCGGGCGCGACCAGCCCAAGAAAAAGTTGTCATTCCGACCAACGGGAGGGATCTGCTCTTAATTAGAAAGGCCTGTCATCCCGACCGTAGTGGAGGGACCTGCTGTTGGTCCGAGAAAGCGCGGGCGTCCCCGCCCGTGCGGCTCTGGAGCCCGAACAAAAGCTTTTGGGTGGCGCAGGCATTCATGCCTGCATTCAACCTCCGCCGCAAGAGCGGCTTTAGCCGCTGAGGTAAGGGCTAAGCTCAAGAGGCAAGCCAGCAATGCGCCGCTCGATGGAAACGATAGGAGTTTTGTAAAGGCGCACGTACACTTCCTCAATGCTTTCCGTACAGCAGGCTCGCCGTGGTCTCGGCATGTTTATGATCGTCCTGATCGCGCTAACATTTGCGTCGATTTGGATTGTCCGCCGAATTCCCAATCCCCATTACACAGACATCGCGTATTACTTTGTGATGTTCACTTGCTTATCGTATTCACCAGCGCTCGCATCCTTGATTACTCGAATTTGTCTCGGCGAGGGCATCCGGGACGTCTCGTTCCGTCTAGGCGGAGACTCGGGCATGCGAGCACTACTCATGGCGTGGCTGTGGCCGGTGGTCTGTGGCGGCGTGATCTTTGGCGCATCTTGGGCCTTCGGCCTCGCGCGTTTCCAATGGACATCGGCGCGCTATCCTTATGGAAGCTGGGGACCGGAAACGCTGCTCGGCCTTTCTATTTACAGCCTAAGCCCTTTTGCTGGCCTTATCGTTCGATTGTTCGCCTGCTTACTATTCGCTTTCGTCTGGTGCATCCAGAGCTTCGGCGAAGAACTCGGTTGGCGGGGATACATGCTGACACGATTGTTTGACGCTAAGCTGCCGGTTCCGGTCTTTTGGAACGGACTTGTGTGGGGTCTCTGGCATATTCCTTTCTATGTAATGCTATCGTCGCCCCCGAATCCTCCCGAGCCATACTGGGTTTCCCGGACTTTTTTCGTAACTGGCACGATCGCCCTTGGTTACTGGATCGCCTATCTCCGTCTCCGCTCCGGGAGCATTTGGCCGGCTGTCCTTGCGCACGCGTCGTCGAACCTGGTGCTCGTCGTTGGCTTTCCCGCATTCACGGTCGCTAACGGGTTCTTGAAAGGAGAACTGTACCTAATAACCATGGCTTTGCCCATGGTTGTGCTCTTGCTCTGGCGCCGCCCCTGGGTGATGCGATATTGGCCGCAGGAAGCGGCTCAAGCGAATGAGATGGCTACCGAATGCGCTCGATCTATTCCTATTTGGAAAGCTCCCGCTTCACCAACTCGCTAACCAACTTCCCATCCACCCTCACCCCCGCCGCGTTAAACTTCGCCATCGCATTCTTCATCACCGTCCCCATATCCTTCATCGTAGGAGACCCCATCTCAGCAATAGCAGCCCGCACCCCGGCAGCAACCTCTTCCTCGCCAGCAGCCTTCGGCAAATAGGCTTCGATCAACACAATTTCCGCCGCTTCCTTATCCGCCATCTCCTGCCGCCCGCCTTTCTGAAACTGCTCGACGGAATCCTTACGCTGCTTGATCAATGTCTGCAGCACCTGCTGCGACTCTTTGTCATCCAACGGTGCCATCTTGTCGATCTCTCGATTCTTCAGCGCGGACTTGACCATGCGCAAGGTAGACAGCCGCGCCTCAGCGCGCGCCTTCATCGCTTCCACAATATCTTTTTGAATTTGCTCGGTAAGACTCATATTTCCACATTATAAGGATGAATCGCCGGGATGCGAAAAACCGCTGCCCCCGAAGCCTGCCCGTGCCCGGTTTATCGACTAAAATAAGGAATTCACCGCTGTTAGCTCGAACCTTGTTACTTCGACCCAGTTTGCCGATATCCCAGAGAGGACTCATCCCATGTTACGCAAGACACGTCTCTTCACCCCCGGTCCAACCCCGCTCCTCCCCGCTGCCCAGCAGGCCATGGCGTTCTACGACATGCACCACCGCACCGCCGACTTCAAAGCCCTCCTCACCCGCACCCTCAGCGACCTCAAGGAATTCATCGGTACGCAAAATGACGTGCTCATCCTTGCCTCCTCGGGCACCGGCGCCATGGAAGCCTCCGTCTCCAACCTGACCAGCCCCGGCGACAAAGTCCTCGTCCTCACCGCCGGAAAATTCGGCGAACGCTGGACCGGCCTCGCCAAAGCCTACGGCTGCGCCACCGAAGTCCTCAGCTCCCCCTACGGCGAGACCTTCAACCTCGACGACATCAAAGCGAAAATCTCAGGCGCCAAGGTCGTCTACGTCCAGGGCACAGAAACCTCCACCGGCGCCCGCCACGACGTCCAGGGCATCGCCAAGCTCGTCCGCGCCGAGTCCGATTGCCTCCTCGTAGTCGACGCCATCACCGGCCTCGGCACCACCCACTTCGACGTCGACGGCTGGGGCATCGACTTCATCATCGGCGGCTCGCAAAAAGCTCTCATGATTCCTCCCGGCCTCGCCTACTGCGCCGTCAGCGAAAAAGCCTGGCGGCGTATGGAAACCGCCAAGAATCCGCGCTTCTACTTCGATATGCGCAAAGAACGCAAAAGCCAAACCAAGGGCGAAACCGCCTTCACGCCAGCCACAACTCTCGTAGCCGGAATGGGCGCAGCCCTGACCCACATCCGCCAGATGGGCGCGGGCGATCTGGTAGCTGGCCGCAAAGCGCTAATCGATAGCGCCGAGTTGTCCGCCGAGCTAACCCGCGTCGCAGCCGCTGCTCTCGGCTTGAAGCTCTTCGCGCCGACTTGTCCCTCAGCGGCAGTCACAGCGATCGTAGCTCCCGCAGGCATCGACTCCAGCGCCCTCGTAAAAGATTTCCGCGAAAGCTTCGGCGCAGTGGTAGCCAACGGCCAGGGCGAAATGAAGGGCAAACTCCTTCGCATAGCCCACCTCGGCTATTACGACTACCTCGACGTCGTCGCTTGCGCCGCAGGTTTGGAACAAGTCCTAAGCCGCGCAGGAGCCACCGTCGCCTTCGGCTCCAGCGTCAAAGCCGTCCAGGAAGCCTACGCCGGCAAAACAAGCACCCGCGAACTTGCGGGAGTCAAAGCATAGCAGGGCCCACAAGGGAATGGCCGAGTCTGAGACCCAATCGGAGAGCTTCCAAGAAAGTGGAACGCAGTCTCAGAAACAGCCCGAAGGGGCTCAGGAATATAACCCGCGGCGTAAGCCGCGGGTGCAATCGGAACTAAAACAAGCTCCGGAGGAGCGAAAGATCACTTACAACACTGTCTCGACCGTCCGTGCCAAACCCCGGATTCTGCCCAACCCCCGCTCAATTCTCACGACCGTTGTTCTGGAGATGATACGTGCGACTGAAATCTAGCTTCACCCCCCTCGCAGCCCTGATGCTGTGCGGCAGCGTCCCAAGCCACGCCGACTTTAAATACACCGAAAGCAGCAAAATGACCGGAGGCGCGGTCATGGGCGCCATGAAGTTTGCCGGGGTCTTCAGCAAGCAAGCCCGCGACGCCAACGGTGCGCAAATCAGCACCAAGTCAGTCAAGGGCAACCGCCTTCGGGAAGAGAACGCCGATGGCAGCATCCAGATCATCGACCTCGACGGCAAACGCTTCATCAAGATCGACTCCAAGGCCAAAACCTATACCATCCTGACCTTCGAGCAAATGAAGCAACAGATGCTTGCCGCCCAGGAGCGCATGAAGACGGAACAAGCAAAAGAACAGGCGAAGCGTCCGGACGATGACAAGCCCAAAGCCAACCTCAAGCTCACTCCCAAAATCGAAAGCTCCGAAACGGGAGCAACCCGCAATCTTTTGGGGCTAAACACCAAAGAGATGAAAATCCGCATCGAGATGCTGATGGAGACCGACGACCCCAAAGCCCAAGGTCAGCAAATCTCCTCGGTCATGGACACAGATTCCTGGATCGCGCCCACCGTCCCCGGCTATAACGAATTGAAACAGTTCTACGTCAAAATGGCCAAGCAGATGGATTGGGTGCCAGGCGCGGTGATGGGCGGCATGGCCAACAGCAATATTCAAGTCAGCATGGCTGAGTTGAAGAATAACAACGCCAAGATCGACGGTATCCCGCTGTTGCAGACCGTGAGCATGAGTCTGGGCGGAAGCGCTATAGCAGCTGCGAACGCGCAAGCCGCCGCCGCGCCGGCACAAACCCCTCCTCCGCCACCTCCAGCGCAAACACAGGACCCAACCAGCGCCAAAGACGCGATCGCTCAAGGAATCGCCGGACACTTCGGCTTGGGTGGCTTCGGCAAGAAAAAGAAAAAGGCTGACGACGCACCCGCGGCAGACGCGCCTCAAACCGCCAACGGCACCGCCGGAAATCCCAACCCAGCCGCAGCCCCTGCAACCCCCGGGTCTCTTATGGAAATGACCATCGAAGTCACCTCCTATTCCGCCGACCCGCTCGACGCGAGTCTTTTCGACGTACCCGCGGGATATACACAACTGCAACCAGATCCGGAACGGAAAACCGCCCGGCCGTAGGCAAGCGTATGGCGATGGACATACCCTTTTTCATCCGATCGGCACTTCCAGCCGACCAGACAGGAGTTTTGCATTGCTTAGCCGTCGCCTTCGAACCCTACCGCAGTGCCTACACCGCGCCGGCCTTCGCCCTGACTGTTCTCGATCCCGCAGGCTACGTCGAGCGCCTGCAGGCCATGCATGTCTTGGTGGCGGTGTCAGGCTCGACGGTTGCCGGCACGGTTGTCGGAACCATTGCCAGCGCGCGCCGTGGCAACGACGGCCGCTTGCGGGGAATGGCTGTGCTTCCAGAATGGAAACACTCTGGCCTGGCGGCACTGTTGCTCTCATCCATGGAGGCTTGGCTGAAAGAACAAGGCTGCCATCGCATCACTCTGGGCACAACCGCTCCGCTGAAGGCAGCCATTCATTTTTACGAGAAAGCGGGATATTCGCACACTGGCAAGATCACGGATTTTCATGGCATGCAGCTCTTGAACTACGCCAAGGAGCTGTAACCTCCGGGTCCCGCATCGCAGCTTGATCTACTGACATCGCATCCAAAATTCAGTCGAGGAAGAAATCGAAATCATGAAGATCCTAGTTGCAGAAAAAATAGCCGCCAGCGCCGTTGACATCCTTCGCGAGCCCGGCTGGACCATCCTCACCCACGACCAGCTCGACGGCAAGCTGGAGAAAGAGCTCGAGACCGCCGATGCTCTCATCGTTCGTTCCGCGGTACAAGCCAACGCCGCCCTGCTCGAGCACGCCAAGCAATTGCGCGTGATCGGGCGCGCTGGCGTAGGCGTGGACAACATCGAGATGGAAGCCGCCACCCGCAAGGGCATCGCCGTCATGAACACGCCTGGCGCCAACGCCGTAGCGGTAGCAGAAATTACCCTGGCGCTGATGCTCTCCATGGCCCGCCATCTTTGCCGCGCCAATGAGACCATGCACGCCGGAAAGTGGGAAAAGAAGTCGTTGCAAGGGACCGAGTTGCGGGCGAAAACGCTCGGCGTCATTGGCCTGGGCAAAATCGGCCTCGAAGTCGCCCGCAGAGCCCGCGCCTTCGGCATGGAAGTTGTCGCCCATGATCCCTACGTTTCCGCATCGCTAGCTCAGGCAGAAAAAATCCGCATGGGCACACTCGAGGAGGTCTACGCCGCAGCCGACTACCTCAGCCTGCACGTCGGCCTCACGCCGCAAACCGCGGGCATGATCAACGAGAAGGCAATCGCCCAGATGAAGAAAGGTGTGCGCCTGGTCAATTGCGCCCGCGGTGAACTCATCATCGAAGCCGACTTGGCCGCAGCTATGACCTTAGGAAAAGTCGCTGGCGCCGCACTCGATGTTTTTGAAAAAGAGCCGCCCAAGGGATCGCCCTTAATCGGCTTGGCCAACGTGCTCCTAACCCCGCACGTAGCCGGTTCCACCAATGAAGCGCAAGACGCCGTCGGCATCCAAATCGCGCAGCAGGTCAAGGAATATCTCAAACACGGCGTGATCCAGAACGCCGTCAACGTCCCCTCCGTTTCACATGAGGAATATCAAGAACTCGAACCCTACATCGCCCTGGCCGAGCGCCTGGGCGCCTTCCTTTCGCAAGCCACCGACGGAAACGTCGAAGGAATTTCCCTCGAATACCGCGGGCAACTGGCCGAGTGGAAAACCGATCTAGTCCGCAATGCAGCCGTCATGGGCATTCTCAACCGCACGCTCGAAGAAAAGGCCAACGTGGTCAATGCCGCATCCATCGCCGCCAGCCGCGGCATCGCCGTCCTCGAATCGCGCGAAGCCAAAGGCAAAGGCGGCGCCGGAAACGTACTCTCCGTAACCTTAAAAACGAAATCCACCGAACGCGGGGTAAAAGGGGCGGTTCTCCGCGGTAAATCCCCGCGCCTGCTCAGCGTCGATGCCATCGACATCGAAGCGCCGCTCGGCAAAGATCTGCTCTATTTGCGGAACAAAGACGTCCCCGGCGTAATCGGCCAGGTCGGCACCATCCTCGGCAAGCACAACATCAACATCGGCGACTTCTCCCTCGGTCGCGACGAAACCTCCGTCGGCCAGATTCGCGAAGCCATCGCCGTAGTCCACGTGGATTCCCCTGTCGGCGAACCCGTCCTCCTGGAGCTGAGAAAGATGGATGCAGTAAAAGAAGCCCGCTCAATCCGCCTGTTTTAGAGAGTGTCATCCTCGTCTTAAATTAGCTTGTCATCCCGACCGGAGCAGAGGCTTCGCGAACGCGAAGCCTCTGCGGAGTGGAGGGACCAGCTTTTGCTTGTGGGTGGCGCAGCGCTTCAGCGTTGCATTACGAACGAGAAATGAAGGGGCTTTAGCGCCGGGAAGTAAGGTTTAAAACCTACTCCTCATCTCTCAACGACTTCTGAAATCTCCGGCTCTCCGCCAGCAAACTCATGGAATGCATCAAATTCTGCCGCGTTACAATCCCGATCAAATTCTCGTCTTCTACCACCGGCACCAGATTCAACTTCCGAGCGTTCAATCGACGGAACGCCGCCGCCAGCGACTCGCTCCTCTGCGCCGCCTCCACCATCCGAATCATCACCGCCTGCACATACCCATCGCCCTCAGCCCGCAACGTATTCACAATCGCCTGCCGCGAAACCGATCCCACCAGATCCCGCCCCCGCACCACCGGAAAATCCTCCTGCAAAGTATGAATCGCCTTTTGCAGCGCGTCCTGCAACGTATCGGCGGAAGAAAGCGTGACAAAATCAGTCAGCATAATTTCCTCCAGCCGTACGCTCTCCAGCACGGACTCCAGAAACACCGCCCGCTCTTCCAGTTGCGCCCCAATAAAAATAAAAAAACCCAGCATGGCAAACCACGAACTCCGCGACCGCGTCGCCTCGGACGCGTACAAAACCATGCCCAGCACCATGAACACCAACGCCAGACTATGCGCCACACTCACCGCTCGCCGGGTTGCCGTAGCCAGATCTGACCCCCGCGTAAAAAACGCGCGCAGCAACCGCCCAGCATCCAAGGGATACGCCGGAATCAAGTTCACAGCCGCCAGCAGCAAATTCACCCACACCACGCTCCGCGCCAGCGACGACGGGTGAATCCACGGCCAGGCACGAAAATTGAACGCCGGATTCGCCGCCAAAACCGCAACCGCCGTCACCGACGCCAACAGCAAGTACACCAGCGGTCCCAGCACCGCCATGCGAATCTCGCGTTGCCGGTCCGCCTCCGTGAGGCCACGGCCCGGCAAATCGTTCAGAATCAGAAGCCCCCCGACTGGAAGAAGAATGATAGCCTTTGGCACGGCACCCGCCTTCCGCGCCAGATACGCGAGCGCGAGTTGGTGAATCAAGTTGGCGAGGGCGACAATCCCTACCAGGCTCGCGATGGCGGAAGGATATTGCGGATAGATAGCCGCCAGAAACACAAGCGGAAACAAAAATCCGACGTGGATGCGGAATTCAATGCCGAAAATTCGACCGGCCGGAATGGCCCAAGTTCTCATAGTGTCACGAGGTGGCTTTTCCTCATTGTATAGAAATCGCCTTCCCATCGGCGCGGCCCGAAAATTCAAAAGGGCCGCAAAATTCACATGCGCGTAATCGCCGGTAAATTCCGCAGCCGCCCCCTGGCCTCGATGCCCGGCATGGACATCCGCCCAACCTCGGATCGGCTACGCGAAACGCTTTTCGATGTCCTCTGCGCGGGCAATCGCAACGCTCTGGCCGGACAAATATTCCTCGACCTATTCGCAGGCACCGGCGCCGTGGGAATCGAAGCTCTCAGCCGCGGTGCAAGAAAGGTCGTATTCGTCGAGTCGTCAACAAAAGCCGCTGCTCTAATTCGAGAAAATCTGGATTCATTAGGGGTGAGTGAAGGCTTTTCCATCCAGCGCTCCGATGTGACCGCCGCCCTGCGGAAAATAGCAAAAGCCGGCATGGCCGCGAACGTGGTCTTTCTGGACCCGCCCTACGCAGGCCAAGCCCTCTATCAGGGAACCCTCGAAGCTCTAGCGCAATGGGATGGAGTGAATCAGGAAACAATCGTAATCGCCGAGCATGACAAGCGCTTCGACCCCGGCGAAACCGTCGCCACGTTACTAAGATTCCGTCTGCTCAAGCAGGGCGACGCCGCCCTCAGCTTCTACCGCAAAATCACATGATGATTTCGTCAGCCCGCCGGACCTCGCCCTGAATAATCGGATGCTGCATCTCCGCCAACTCGTTCTTCACCATGTTCAATCCGTAAACGCAGTCCTCAAAATGCGCCGAAAGCTGCTGAAACAACGGCGCCACTTTCTTATATTCGAACACGTCAAACTTCGAAACAATGTGATAACTTTCCTTCCCCGTCTTCACGAAATCGACAAACGATTCCATCCGGTTGCGCCGCAGGCGCCACTTGTTGATACTTTCCGGGTACATCCCGGTAAAGAAAAGAGCGTAGTCGCCAATGTGCTTCCGCACCTGCCGCTCGCGGTCAAATGACGGCGCGTTGCCAAACACCGGGTCCGATTCCAGCAGCATCGCGCCCACGTCGTCCAAGGGACGCTCCGCCGCATCATGAATTTTTCGCAGTTGATCGGCCTGGCAGAACTCCGTAAGCAGGTTCGCCACGTAGTTGCTGATCTCGGGATTGCGCAGCCCGATGTCGTGCGAGTAGTGGCGTTCGACCAGTTCGAGAAAAAATCGCTCCAGCGGATGGGACTCCGGTATCATTCGAGGCTCCTCCGGAAAACCCGCGTCCCCGTTGGGGTCGCGCCTACTATGTAGGTTGCGGCCAGTGTCCGTCGCGGTTGCATGCCCACGCAAGTAACTTACGTAAGACATCGAAGCATTCTTTCGATATGCCACATTCGAGCTACAGAAAGCGCTCGTATGTATATGAAATTGGCAGCCGAGGTGGTCGGGTGCTAGAACTTGACGTCGAAATGCGACGCTTTGGTCGGACTCTGCAAACCACAACGTCCTGTTCATCCCGACCGAAGCATTTGTTTCGCGAAGCGAAGCAAATGCGTAGTGGAGGGACCTGCTTCAAGGCTTTAGTAAATATTCATGGCAATAATTTTGGAGGTTTCATGCAACGAAAAAACATCTCGAGCGGTGTCTCCTTCGAACCCATCGTCGGCTATTCCCGTGCCGTCCGCATCGGCCCGCATGTCCACGTCTCCGGCACCACCGCAACCAAAGACGGCAAAATCGCCGGCATCGGCGACGTCTACGCGCAAACCGTGCAGACGCTCAAGAACATCCAGAGCGCCTTAGGCAACGCCGGAGCCACCATGCAAGACGTAGTCCGCACCCGCATCTACGTCACAAAAATCAGCGAATGGGAAAAAGTCGGCAAGGCCCACGGCGAAGTCTTCGGCCAGATTCTCCCCGCGACTTCCATGGTCGAAGTCAGCAACCTCATCAGGCCGGAAATGCTCGTCGAAATTGAAGCTGACGCCTACGTCAACGAGGGATAGCGATGAAGAAAAATTTTTTTGCTTTAGCCGCCCTGGTAGTTCTCGCAACCTGCATAGCCAACGCAGGCCAAGTCACAGTCATTCACGCTGGCGTCTTGATCGATGGCACCTCGGACACGCCTAAACACAACCAGGTAATCATCACCAAGGGCCAGAGGATTGAGAGCATCACTGATGAATCGTCCGCGAAAATCCCCGAAGGCGCAACCGTCATCGACCTCTCCCACTCCACCGTCCTCCCCGGCCTGATCGATTCGCACACTCACATCTTCCTGCAAGGCGAAGTCCCTGCCGAGGGCGGCTACGACATCCAACTCCTCAAGTACCCGCTAGCCTATCGCGCCGCCCGCGCCACCGTCTCCGTGAAGCGCGCCCTCGATCAGGGCTTCACTACACTCCGCGATCTCGAAACCGAAGGCGCTGGCTACGGCGACATCGGCATCAAGCAGGCAGTCGACGAAGGCATCATCCCTGGCCCGCGCCTCTTCGTAGTAACCCGCGCCATCTCCACCACCGGCGGCTATCCTCTCGAGGGCTATGCCCCGGAAATCGACGTCCCCAAAGGCGCACAACTCATCGACGGCCCCGTCGAAGCCCGCAAAGCCGCCCGCCAGCAACTCGAGCACGGCGCCGACTGGATCAAGGTCTACATGACCCATCGTTCCTGGGTTGGAAAGAACGGAGAACTAATCTCCCAACCCACCCTCACCCTCGATGAACTCAAAGCTATTACCGATGAAGTCCACGGCTGGGACAAACGCGTAGCCTGCCACGCCTACAGCGGCATCGGCCTGCACCGCGCCATCGACGGCGGTTGCGACTCCATCGAGCACGGCCTCGACCTCGACGATGCCGCCATCGCGCAAATGGCCAAGCAGGGCACATGGTACGTGCCCACTCTCGCCGTGTACTACGGCGATTGGGCGCCAGAAGAGACGCCCGACGGCCAGCGCGATCGCAAACGCGCAAGCATCCACGAAGAGTCCTTCAAGAAGGCCCTCAAAGCCCACCTGAAAATCGTTTTCGGAACCGACATCGGCGGCATCCCCTGGACCGAACCCATCGCCCAGGAATTTTCCTACATGGTCAAATTCGGCATGACCCCCATGGACGCCATCCGCAGCGCCACCTCCCGCGCCGCCGACCTCCTCGACCAGCAAGGCCAGTTGGGAGAAATTCGCGCGGGAGCATTTGCAGATATCGTCGCCGTGGACGGCGATCCGCTGGCCGATATCAAGCAACTGGAGCACGTTCGCTTCGTAATGAAAGGCGGCTGGATTTTTAAGAACGAAACAAAATAGCATTCATCGCCAATAGATAAAACTGCCATCCCGACCGAAGCAGGTGCTTCGCGAAACGATGCACCTGCGAAGTGGAGGGACCTGCTCTTGATCTTCCTGTCCCCGCCCGGAAAAAGGGTGCCTTTCGGCTGGTGGCCCGGGCTTTGGAGTTCTCTATCCAAACCCGGACAAGGGGTGCGGGAATCTTGACAGAATGGAACAAGTGCGATTGCCTCGGCAGCATCGCATCCCGCACTTGCAAAAAAACGCAAGAGCCTGCCCTGAGCGTAGTCGAAGGGACGGAGCACCCTGGATTCCGTTGTAGGAACAGAGATCAAAGCCAAGAAAGGGTCCGCCACAGCAGCTCACGCAAAGCTTCACCTGCCCCATCCCCCCATGCATCAATCCCCTGGCGCGGCCCATTCCTCAACTGGATGCCATCAATCAATTTAAAACGGAAGCCTCCAGTCAATACAACGGTCTCACCGTCTCGCTGCAACGGCGCCTCAACGACGGCCTCTACTTCCGCCTCGGCTACACCTGGGCTCACGCAGTCGACGACGGCCCCGACGCGCTCGTCGCCGGCCAGCCCGGCAACGTGCAAAACTCCTACGCCACTGCCGCCGAAAAGGCCTCCAGCGTTACCGACCAGCGCCACCGCTTCGTCTTTTCCATGGTCGCCGAACCCAACCCGATCCCCGCCGGCCAACCGCTACTCGGCAATCTCTTCAACCACTGGAAGTTCGCCAGCGTCGTAACCGTCGGCAGCGGGCGCCCCTACGACGACAAAGTCACAGGCGACCCCAACCAGGACGGCAACAGTCTCAACGACCGCCTGCCTGGCCTCGGCCGCAACGCATTGGTCGGACCATCCTACCGCACCACCGACAGCCGCTTCAGCCGCAATTTCCGCGTCACCAACAACGCCCGCCTCTCCCTCATGATCGAAGCCTTCAATCTGTTCAATCATCAAAACAAGCGCGTCCTCACCGATTCCAGCGGCTTCGTCGTGAACACTACGCAGTTCGTTCCGTTTTCCCAACGCAGTGGTGCCGCCTGCTATCCCGCCCAATACCGCAGCGCTCCGTCTTCAAGCGCGGCAACCGGCGCATATGCACCACGTCAAGTGCAAGTCGCAGCTCGGCTCACCTTTTGAGAGCTTGAGCCGAAAATTCGGCACTACCTGTGGAATTTCAATCACTTCCACAAAATGCTCACATTTTTTCTTGACTTGCAACAGCACACTTGCTCTATGATGGAAGAGTCCAATCAGGCAGGCTGGGGGGTGTATCGGATTTGGCGGATGTTCGTTTGCAGGAAGGTGAGTCTCTCGAGAACGCGTTGCGCAGGTTCAAGCGCAAGGTCCAACAGGAAGACATCATTAAAGAAGTGAAGCGACACTCCTACTACCTGAAACCCGGCGAGAAGAAGCGCGTGAAAGAAGCGCTGGCTCGCAAACGCAGCCGGAAAAAGGCGCGCAAGGAGCAAGACTAAGCAAGAAGGGCTGCCGCCCTCAACGCGGCGGCCCTTTCCCACAGGATATTAGGTTTCGATTTCTTTCGTTTTCCACTTTTCATATCGGATTTATCCACACGGCGATTCCGCCTGTGGCGGGCCGAACCCAAGGGCAATTCCGCAGTACGAGGGGGATGACGGGGCGACATCCACCCACGAACCATGAGGCAGATCTACGCTTGGTCGTGGAAGGAGCAGTCTCCGTCGGAAGGAGCATTCTCTCGATGGAATTCCAGGACAGAGGTTTGATCTGCATCGATTGTGCGAAGGAATTCGTGTTCACCGCCGGTGAACAGTTGTTCTTCCACGATAAGCAGTTCAAGAACGAGCCCAAGCGCTGCAAATTCTGCAAGGCCAAACGCGCCGCCCTGTTTGGTGGCAATGGCCAAGCGGCCACTCCCGTCTACAACAAAGTGGAAACCCGCACCGTCTGCTCAAGCTGCAACAAAGAGACCACAGTACCCTTCCGCCCGACCCAGGGGCGACCCGTTCTTTGCCGGGAATGCTTCCAACAAGGAAGGATGGTGACAACGGTTTAGCCCGTTGCGCAACCCACCCAGGGCACCAAACCCTCCCCATTTCAGCTAACATGAAGGCACGGTGCCCACTTTTTACGTCGAGAATTTCGGTTGTCGCGCGTCGCAAGCCGACGGCGCCTCCATCTCCCACCAATTCACGGACTGCGGCCTCCAACCAACTTCGGCCGAAACCGCCCAACTCGTCGTCCTCAACACCTGCACCGTCACCGCCGACGCCGACCGCACCGCCCGTGCTGCCGTCCGCCGCATCCACTCCCGCAACCCCACCGCCCAAATCCTCGTCACCGGCTGCTACGCCCAGCGCGCCCCCGCCGAGGTCGCCGCTCTCCCCGGAGTGACCGCGGTCGTTGGCAATTCCCACAAACACCAAATCGCTGATCTAGCGCTTCCCTCCCACTCCTTCGTCCCCATCCACGCCCTCGCCCCCCAAGTCCGCGTCGGAGACATCTTCGCCCACACCGAACTTTTAGCCGCCCCGGTTTTCGCTTCAGATAACTCCCGCACCCGCCCCAACCTCAAAGTCCAGGACGGCTGCGACAACCGCTGCTCCTTCTGCATCATCCCCTCCGTCCGTGGCCAGAGCCGTTCCCGCACACTCGCGCAAGTCATCGACGACATTCATACTCTCGTCGCCAACGGCTCCCGCGAAGTCGTAATCTCTGGCATCAACCTCGGCCGCTGGGGCCGCGATCTAACCCCAGCACTGCGCTTCGAAAGCCTGGTCGAAGCAATCCTCGAGCAAACCAAGCTCGAAAAACTCCGCCTCAGCTCCGTCGAGCCCATGGACTGGACCGACAAACTCATCGCCCTAATCCGCTCCACCCCCCGCATAGCCCGCCACGTCCACGTCCCCATGCAATCAGGCAGCGATACGGTCCTCCGCCGCATGCGCCGCAAATACCGCCCCTGGCACTACCAGGAGAAGATCACCAAAATCCGCGAAGCCCTCCCCACCGCCGCCATCGGCGCCGACGTAATGACCGGCTTCCCCGGCGAAACCGACCCCGAGTTCGAACAAACCCGCCGCACGGTCGAGGATCTACCCCTCACCTACCTCCACATCTTCCCCTACTCCCCGCGCCCCGGAACCCCAGCCGCCGCCCTACCCAACCAAGTCCCAGTCCACATCGCCCGCCAGCGCCACAACGTCCTCCGCGACTTGATCGCCGCCAAGAAGCAAGCTTTCGCCCGCTCGTTCGTAGGCCAGACGGTTCCCGCGATCACCCTCCACTCCCAAACCGCAAACTCCTCCAACGCCCTAACCGACAACTACCTGGAACTCCGCCTCGCAGGCCACCTCGAACCCAACCTCTGGCTCCAAGCCCGAATCGAATCCACCTCAGGAACCACTCTCCACGGCCGCCCAATCTAGTTTTTCCTCCGCGTCTCCGTGTCTCCGTGGTGATCAGCCTTAGCAAGCTGAAACGTACCCACATGCTATACTTTAGGAGCTTTTCAGAAGCACCCGGAGGCCAGTATCGATAAGCGTTTTATCCGCACGAATGACCGCATCCGCGTGCGTGAAGTCCGCGTGATTGACGACGAAGGCAACCAGTTGGGCATCATGACGCCCTTCGACGCCATTAAAAAAGCGAAAGAAAAAAACCTGGACCTCGTCGAAGTTTCGCCCTCCGCCGTACCCCCCGTCTGCCGCATCATGGATTTCGGCAAGTACATTTACCAGACGGAAAAGCGCGAGCGCGAAGCCAAAAAGAATCAGAAGGTGATCGTAGTCAAGGAAGTAAAATTCCGCATCAACGTCGACGACCACGACTACGACACCAAAAAGAACCACGTTTTGCGGTTCCTCGAAGAAGGCGACAAGGTCAAGGCCACCATCTTCTTCCGCGGCCGCGAAATGACTCGGCAAATGCTGGGCGTTAAAATTTTGGAACGATTGATTGCGGATATAGGGGATCACGGAATCGTGGAATTTCGCCCCCGGCAGGAAGGCAACACGCTGCACCTGATCCTGGCCCCCAAAAAAGCGGCCACCCAGGAGAAAAAGCCGAAGGCGCCAAAGCCGGCACAGCCACAACAGGCCAAACCGCCGCAGCAATCAGCG